>Ga0082212_10000984_pt1 | contig 41820 bp, 42 predicted proteins | sample TergutNt197P3_FD_71548 | JGI IMG/M metagenome (GOLD analysis project Ga0082212, IMG submission 71548) | Neocapritermes taracua P3 segment gut microbial communities from Petit-Saut dam, French Guiana - Nt197 P3 | ecosystem: Host-associated > Arthropoda: Insects > Digestive system > Gut ...
ACCCCACCAGTGGTGTGCTGGTCTCAGGGCACCCCACGGCCATGGAACCCGAATGAGTTGATGAGTAAACAGTCTCCTTCTCGTTGTGAACACCGGTATCAAACCCTCAATGAGCAGGGCAACACTGACTCAAGATTCACTGTTTCTGCAACAGTTACCTGGACAGCAACCTGGAACACCACCACCGGTCAAGCAGGCAACTTCACCCTAGACATGTCCTCCACCAACAACCCCACCATCCACATCGGAGAACTCCGAGTAGTACGAGTCCCCAACCCACCACGATAGAACCCCACCCTGCGCGGCGTTGCGACGCAGTATTCCCACCGTGTTGCTCTGCATTGTAGGGAATCGTGGCATGATGGATGTATGGATTGGCGCGTTGTTGTTGTTGCGGGTGTCTGCACTCTTGCAGCGGTCCTGCTAGCTTATTATCGCGATCAAACTCGGGCTAAACAGCGCAAGGATATCCTCGCAGCACCCCCCGATCGCCAAGAGCTGAGTCAGTGGCAACCTACCTACCTGAGTGAGGATGAGGTACGCACAGGTGCGCGTCACCAAGACCGCTCACATGGGCGAGAGGATGTTTCGCTCGATCAGCTCAAACTGGCCAAGAAGCTTCCTGGGGGTTGGGCGAGTGAAGATTTTATCACCCATGACAGCAGGCGAGCTATCGCCGATTCCCCACTGGTGATCATCACTGAAAGGATGATGGATTTTCGTCTCCTGATTCCCATCCTCGAACTCGTTCACAACCAAGACTCTGCCCTGGTTGTGGTGGCTCGGGAGTTCAGCGAGGAGGTGGTCACCACGTTGGGCCTCAATGCCTTGACTGGGAAATTGAGTGGTTTGTGCGTACGCACCGATGAAACAGAGCTTTACGCTGAGACTGTGGGATGTTCTGTGGCGCTGGAGGAGTATCTTCAGGCTGGGTGGTTGCCCGAAACAGTGCAGGGGTCTTGTGAGATGTGGGTGTCGGATCACTCATCATCATGGATCTGGTGAGTTCACCACCCCCATTCATGCAACTGGTCATCATCGATCCCAAAATGGTGGGCTATCTCATGGACCACCGTCGTGTAGATCGATGTTCGTAATTCCTCTAAGGATTGGGCCATCTGTTTGTGGGATGTGCGGTAGATATAGATCCGATCTGGAAGGGCTGCAGCATAAACGTCGCCGCGGGAGGTTGCTGGAATCCCCTGGTACAACCCGTACAGGTTCTTCATCGGTCCCATGGGCTCGTCATCGACAAGGATCACCACGTTATCAAGGGAATCAAGGAATTTCTTGGGTACGCGATCAATGGCCTCAGCTACCAACTCATCAAAGTCGTCATCTGAGATCTCGATAGCCATGCCATCATCCTATCGAGAAGCCACCGCACCCGAGTGGCACCTCACATCCCCGTCACCCTGCGCGTCGCAGGGTCCAGAACTCATATTTACATAACTGGAGAGTCTGGATTCTGCGACTTCGCGCAGAATGACGCGGTAGCGGCTGTACACTTCGACAAGGGGGGACCGTCGAGAGAGTATGACGAAACTGAAGACATCGTCTACAATGGGATGCGCTGAACATGTCCCCATCGTCTAGTGGTCTAGGACGCTGGCCTTTCACGCCGGTAACACGGGTTCGAACCCCGTTGGGGATGCTTTGCCTGATCATGAACTGGTAAGCTATAGTACTTGAGGCCAGTTCGCTGGTTCTGGCCCCGTGGCGCAGTTGGTTAGCGCGCTTGCCTGTCACGCAAGAGGTCGTGGGTTCAAGTCCCATCGGGGTCGCCGAGAGTCATAGATATGGCTCCTTGGCCCGGTAGCTCAGTCGGTAGTAGCGCATCCCTGAAAAGGATGAGGTCGTCGGTTCGATCCCGACCCTGGCCACACTCATCACCATCGTGACCCATGCTAGACCTCGTCCTCCCCAGCTTCACAGTAGAATAGTGAGCGGATTGCACCCACAAAGGATGAATAATGAAGAAACTCACTGCCGGCCTTATCGCTACTGTAGCCCTTCTCTTGGTTGTGGTCTTGGCGATGGGTTGGGTGATCTTTGGCAAACCGTTGTCGAATTCGGAAACAATGAAAGTGGGCCCGATCACTGAAGAGATTGTTCAAAATTTCAAGATTTCTTCTCTGTCGTACCGCTACTCCAATGTGATTTACCGTGAAAGTGTCAAACAAATTGGTGGGGTCGATATTCCGTTTACTGGAGCCTATTTGGCTGTACGCTACGACGGCATCATGGATATTGGAATTGACGGATCACGGGTGAGGGTCACCACCAACAACAATGAGATCACCATCACTATTCCCCCTGCACAGATACTGTCTCATAGTCTTGTTCCTGGAACGACCGAGATTCTCTTCGACAAAGGGGGGATCGCCAATCGAAACAAGATCGATGACTACACCAAGCTGTTCGAGTACGAGCGCGAGCAGATGGAATTGCGTGCACACCAATCAGGGCTCTTGGAGCAAGCAACCGTGAGCGTGAAAGACCAGCTTCGTGACTTCCTTGATTCACTTCCTGGCCTGGAGGATTACACGATCGTTTTCCAGGATTTTGATGGGTGAGCGTGCGTTATTGGGGTTCCTGCCACCTGTATACAATTTACTCAGTACACTGAGATAATAGTTCAACGTACTGAGTAAATTGTGATGGCGAGGGCACCTATGGAATTCCAACGCACACTGGTTGCCGACCTGGTTCATCGTCTAGGTGAACCCCGGCAGTTCATTCAGATTGTGGTGGGCCCACGACAAACAGGGAAAACCACCGCTGTGAACCAAGCACTCAGCTACGTCGTGGGAAGCCAAAACTGTTCTCTCGAGGATTTCCTGAGCGGGCGTGTTCCACTGTTTAAGTCCGATGGGGGTTCATGATCTCAGTCGTTGCTCCACAAGTCCTGTCCACCCATCTAAGCACCCGCGTTCGTGCATAGAAAACTGTCCGGATGACTGTTTTCTATGCAGGAACGACCGCTCAGGGCTGTGTCCGGAAAAACACCAGGCGTACGGAGTCCCCGGAGCAGATGATAAAGTTGGCGGGTGCATATCTATAATTTTTCTGCTGGTCCTTCTATGTTGCCGACCGAGGTTCTTGAAAAAGCCCAATCCGAGCTCACTAATTGGCAGGGTTCTGGGATGTCTGTCATGGAGGTCTCCCATCGTGGGAAACCCTTCGTCGCTTGTGCGGCGTCCGCTGAACAGCGCCTCAGGAACCTACTGAATATCCCCGACAACTACCACGTACTCTTCCTTCAAGGAGGGGCCACAGGGCAGTTTTCGGCGATACCGATGAACCTCACCTCCCCAGGTGACACGGTCACCTACCTCAACACCGGTCAGTGGTCAGCGAAGGCGATCAAGGCTGCCAAAGCCCAGGACCTGAATGTTGAGGTTCTCGCCGACGAGAAGCAGTCCAACTATTCAACAGTTCCGGCCGCAGGGTCTTATACGATTCCCGCACAGGCGCGTTATCTCCACTACACCCCCAATGAGACCATTGGTGGCGTCACCTTCGACTATGTCCCTGACACTGGTGGTATCCCCCTGATCGCGGACTGTTCGTCGATGATCCTGTCACGCCCCATGGACATTTCCCAGTACGCCTTGATCTACGCAGGTGCCCAGAAGAACTTGGGGCCAGCTGGTCTCACCGTCGTGATCGTACGCGAGGACCTGACTGGAAAAGCCCGACCCACCACACCTGACATCCTCGATTATGCTGCCATGGCCGCTGCTGATTCGATGCTCAACACTCCCCCGACTTTTGGGATCTATCTGTTGGACCTCGTCTTGGCCTGGGTTGAAAAGATGGGCGGTGTCGAAGCGATGGAACAACGCAATAGGGCCAAAGCTGAAGCGCTCTACTCGTTCATCGACAACCACGAGTTCTATGCGAACCCTGTTGCCATCAACGCACGAAGCCAGATGAACGTACCCTTCACTTTGGCGAATCCTGATCTCGACAAGACCTTCCTCGCAGAGGCTGAGCAAGCCGGTCTCACCAACCTGGCCGGCCACCGCTCGGTGGGTGGGATGAGAGCCAGCATTTATAACGCCATGGGGCAAGACGGTGTCGATGCTCTCATCGGTTTCATGACCACCTTCGCCGACAACCACGCCTGAGAGGACAACCCATGACCTTCGCAGTTCAAACACTCAACGCCATTAGCCCCCTGGGACTCAAGCATTTCCCCGATGCCGACTATGAGGTGGGTACGGATGTGGCCAACCCCCAGGCCCTTCTTCTTCGCTCAGCGAACCTCCATGATGTGGAGATTCCTGAATCGGTGGAAGCGGTAGCACGGGCTGGAGCTGGAACCAACAATATTCCTATCGCTGAATATTCGGCCCGCGGGATTCCTGTCTTTAACACACCAGGTGCTAATGCCAATGCAGTGAAGGAATTAACCTTGGCCGGCATCTTCCTGGCGGCCCGTAACATCATTGATGGTGCTGCTTTCGCCCATCGTCTCACAGGTGATGCTGCTGCGATGAACGAGGCTGTTGAGAAGGGCAAGAAACAGTTTGTGGGTTTCGAGCTTCCTGGCCGTACGCTGGCGGTGATCGGCTTGGGCGCCATTGGGGTTGAGGTCGCTAACTCGGCTTGCGCCCTGGGCATGAAAGTGATGGGGTACGACCCTCAGGTCACGGTGGATAATGCCTGGAAACTGTCGAGTCACATTGAGCGGGTCACCAGCCCCGAGCAAATGTTCCGCCAAGCTGACATCATCACCGTCCATGTTCCCCTCGTCGATGAGACCAGGGGAATGATTGGCGCCGATCAAATCGCCTTGATGAAACCCAGCGCGGTTATCCTCAACTTCTCGCGTGCACCTATCGTTGATGAGGACGCCCTGGTGGCTGCACTCGACGCTGAGAAGCTCGGTGGATATGTCTGTGACTTCCCCTCCCCGAATTTCAACACCCGGCCCAAGTGTGTGACCCTGCCCCACCTGGGTGCCTCGACCTTCGAAGCCGAAGAGAACTGCGCGCTGATGGCAGTCGATCAACTCAGGGATTATCTCGAAAACGGAATCATCCGAAACTCGGTGAATTTCCCCACTGTTGATCTTCCCCGTAGTGCGGGTTCCACCAGGATCGGGATCGCCAACTCGAATGTCCCCAACATGGTGGGCCAGATTTCAGCTCTGCTCGCCGAAGCGGGTTTGAATATCGCTGATCTGCTCAACAGGTCGAAAGGTGAGTTGGCCTACACCCTGGTGGATGTCGAAGGAACCATCCCCGAGAAAGTCGTTGATCAGATTCGCTCGATCCCTGGAGTGCTGTCAGCACGAGTGGTCGCCTGAAAGGATAACCATGGCAAAAATCAAACGCTCAGAAGCGAACAAGATCAACCAACCCCCACCAGACGTGACACCTGAGACGAACACTCCTATCACTGAGCAAGAGGTCACAGAAGAGGTCAACACCACAGTGCCTGACAACGCGCAGGCGACCCCCAATACACAGGCGGCCACCGACACCCAACCGAATCCCCCAGCAGGAGCCTGGCCAGTCATGCCACCACCAGCAACTAAGGACCCCAAGGATGCTCTCATCCGTACCTTGACTCTTGCTTTGGGTTTCGTTTGTCTTCTTGCCCTGGGTTTGGGGATTGCACTGATCATGGTAGCCCGAGGATCAGGTCAGGCGGTACCTGAGGTTGATCCCACTCCCACAGTTGCGACGACCCCCAACGATGACCCCACGCCAGATCCGAATCCGCAGGACGGTCTCTATGCCGCCTCGGCTATCCATGCCACAGCCAAACCCAAGAAGGATGCCATCATCGTGGAAATGCATGTGGACTATCACTGCGGATGGTGCCGGGTAGCTGACCTCACCTATGGGCCAGCTCTACGCGAGTTGAGTGACTCCAATCAGATCGATTTCCGCGTCCAGATTCGCTCTTTCGTCAACCCGGAGTCCTCCCAGCGTGCCGGGGTTGCAGCAGCTTGCGCACACAAGGAAGGATTCTTCCTGGCGTACCACGAAACCATCTTCAACAATCAAAGTCGTGGCCAAGGTGGCTACTCCGACGAGATGCTGCGCGAAGAATTTGCCCAGCAGGCGGGTCTGAAGGGCAAGAACCTGACCAAGTTCCAGTCCTGCTATGACCAGTCAGCCACCCTGAATGATATTCAAACCATGGAGCGTGAAGCTGTACAGATGGGTATCAACGGAACACCAGCCTTCATCGTCAACGGTGTGAAAGCCCAGTTCCCCCTCGACAAGGACAATACTCAACCCATGTCCGCAGATGACCTGATGGAGGGGCTTGTTTCGATCACCACCGGTTAACGGTAGCGTTTCGGAACGAGTTCACTCACCAGGGGAGCCCTGGGCTGGATGTCCAGTCGCATCCCGGCTTCCTGGGGGGTCTTGTCGGCTTTGAGTCCATTGCATTCCAGGCAAGCCGCCACACAGTTGGTCCAGGAGGTACGTCCACCGCGGGACTTGGGCAGGATGTGGTCCATGGTGGTGCCGGTCTGCCCACAGTAGGCACACTGGTAGCGGTCCCGGCGAAGAATGGCCACTCGTGAACACACCGGTTGACGGGTTGCTTCATACACCCAGGCGGTGTAAATCCAGCGTACGAGTTCAACAGAGCGAGGAAGAGGATAGGGCCCAAAGGTACGTCCGGGTTCAGCTTCGTGCACCCTGGCCACACGCCGATACAGCATTCCTGCAGCATGGCGTACTGTCGCTGTGCCGAGCACTTGTTGCCCGCCAGCGTTGAAAATCACAACCTGTGACATGTCCTTCCTCCTTTCTCATTCCCATAGAAACACAAAGGGCCGCATCTCAGCCTCAGCTAAGAGCGACCCGAACTTGGTCGTCAGTCACTTAAGGCAGACAGATGGTGTCCAAGCAATACACAAAGACATGGGTAGTTGAGCGAATCTCGCTGCCGACTTTTGCCACCACCACAGACTCCTTTCTTGCTGTGCATCTGGATGAAAGGATAGCAGAAAGAAAAGGGGCGACCAAAATCGACACGTCGCTACGACGACCGTCGATGTCACCCGCGACTACTTTCCTGACACGTAGGCTTGTTCCCAGCGACGTATCTCATCGAAGAACCGGGTTCTCACTTCTATGCGAGACAACCCCACATCATGCAGGGCTCCCTCGAAGCGTACGAGCGTGGTGTGTTCACCCAACAGGGGGACCCGTGCGGCGATCCGTTCAACATCGAGGGCTAGGTCGGTGGACGAGGCTTCATCACCCCACTGTTTGGGGTTCGACGAACGCCTCGACGTACCAACAAAAACTGGACAGTCGATGCCTAATCCTGCAGCAACACGGTCGTGCCCGTCGACAACGGCTTTGACCCATCCGGGGCGTATCGGTTGGGATTGGATCTTTTTAAAGTTGAGGTCGTATTCCCATTCCCCGTGGAAGGAAGAATGAAGGGATTCCCCATAGAGATGGTTCTCCGAGGCCGGAAGTGTCATCGTGGGTGAGGCCACGGAGAGCCCTCGAACCAAAATGGGGGTGAGGGTTCGCATCAATTCTGTGCCTTGCATGTCGAGCCATGGTGAATTCAACACGAGCCCACGGATTCTTCCTGGGCGCTGCGAGGCATAGATACTGGCGATGAGACCGCCAGTGGAGTGACCATTGAGGATGATCGACTCATGGTCGGCTTCGATCACTTCCAGGCAGGCATCGATTTCTTCGATGTAGTCGTCAACTGACTCCATATAACCAGGCAATTCATCGTCTTGCAGGCTGCGTCCATATCGGTGAAGATCCACAGCATAAAAGTCGTAGCCCAGTGATTCATAAAACTCAGCTAGGTGTGGCTGGAAGAAGTATTCATTCCACCCATGGATATGAAGGACCGCTTGTGGACGTTGGGCCTGGTGGTGGCGGATGAGGGTGGAGATCAGGTGCCCTTCACCTTCAGCGGGGAGATGGAGGCGTGAAGGCATGTGATAGTGACAGTATTCGAAGCCTTCCACATGTTCGTCTTCGCGATACTCATCATCCCACCGGGAGGGAGATGGCGGTGGCGGAGGTACGACTGCGGGGTCGTGACCATCACCTTCACCAGGAGAGTCAGGCTCACGGGTGAGGACAGACCTCCATTTGGAGATCATTGTGGCGAGCCCGCTGGGGTTTGATGCCTGGTCCATGATTCCTCCATGGTGTTGTGAGGTGGTTCTCACCGGTCATCGGCTCCTGTTAGGAATCCTCACTATCGAGATAGGCCGAGTATTCGTCTTCGCCATCCTCTTCGGGATCGGCGAGTTCTTCACCTTCAGAATATTCTTGTGCAAGATCTGCATACGCGGGTGGGATATCAGTCCCTGAACTTGATCGCAACTCTTCTTCAAGAGAAGCAAAATCTGTCGATACTGACCGATACTTCAACTCGCGAGCAACCTTTGTCTGCTTTGCCTTTGCACGGCCGCGCCCCATAGGGTCAGCCTCCTTCACTCGCGGCAACCCCGCGTCATCTCAGTGTGTCATCTGTTCGTGAGTACTAGGTTACCGGGTTTGGTGACGATGGTCCAAGCCGACACCCATATCAACGGTGTTCGCCAATGAGCTCTATCTGTGGTTGATCGGGGTTCCGGGATGTCACTTGACCCCCATCCCAAGCCGGGATGCCATAGATAGAGAAGATATTGAGTGTGGTGTTTACTGAGGATTCTGGACAGATCATCACCATTCCGACCCCCATATTCAGGGTCTCTTCGATGTCGGGTTGACTGACACCACCGAGGCTTTGAATGAGGGTGAAAATGGGTTGGGGTGCCCACGTGGATCGATCAATGAAGCCACCAAGGTTTTCGGGAAGTACGCGTGCCACATTGTTAGCTAATCCCCCTCCAGTGATGTGGCTCATCGCATGAATCTCACAGGAACCGGCAACATCAAGGCAACTCTTGGCATAAATCCTTGTTGGAGTGAGCAGTTCTTCACCGAGGGTGGAACCCAGGTCATCAACATGGCGATCAAGGCTCCAGCGTGCCTGGGTGAGCAGTACGTGGCGTACGAGAGAAAAACCGTTGGAGTGCAGACCGGAGGAAGCTACGCATACCAGTCGATCACCGTCGCACACCAGGTGGGAGCCCAGAATTTTGTCTTTTTCTACCACACCGGTGGTGGCTCCTGCCAGATCATACTCATCGGGATCAAGTAACCCAGGATGTTCAGCGGTCTCTCCCCCAATGAGGGCTACACCAGCCTCGACACACCCACGTGCGACTCCTTTGACGATCTGCTCAATAGTTTCAGGTACGACCGAACCGCAAGCAATATAGTCGGTGAGGAAGAGTGGTTCAGCTCCAGTGACGACGACATCATCGACCAACATGCCAACAAGATCGATACCCACAGTGTCATGGATATCCATCGCTTGAGCGATCGACACTTTCGTACCCACCCCATCAGTGGAGGTGGCCAGTACGGGATGGCGGTAGCTCATGAACCGGGAGATATCGAACAGGCCCGCAAAGCCGCCAAACCCACCAAGCACCTCTTCGCGAGTGGTGGTGAGGATGTGTTTCTTCATCAGCTCGACAGCACGATCACCGGCTTCGATATCAACTCCACTGTGGGCGTAGGCAGTTTTCTTAGTCATGATGATCTTTCTCGTTGTTGAGATTGTCGGCGCTGGCTTGACCGGTACCTTCGGCGCTCAGAGAAAGCCGACTGATTTCTCTGCTGGGAACCGCAACCTCATAGCACCCATCAAAACAGGCCCGACAGAGGTTGTCGCTGGGGACATGTGTTGCCTGAACGAGGGCATCTAAGGAAATGAAACCCAAGGAGTCTGCGCCGATGTGGTCACACATCTGTTCAACAGACATGTGGCGGGCGATTAGTTCATTCGGATCGGCAAAATCAATCCCAAAGAAACATGGCCACAACACTGGTGGCGAGGAGACACGGACATGAACTTCGCTGGCCCCTGCCTGCCTCAACATGGCCACCACTTGGCGCTGGGTGTTTCCACGAACAATGGAGTCATCCACAACGACGAGACGTTTACCTTCCACGACATGGCGCAGTGGATTGAGTTTGAGTCGGATTCCTCGTTGACGCAACGATTGGGATGGTTGAATGAAGGTTCGCCCCACGTAGGCGTTTTTCACCAAACCAAGACCGTACTCGATCCCCGAACCGATGGAATACCCAATAGCTGCTGGTGTTCCCGAATCGGGTGTGGGGATCACCAAATCTGCTTCAGCTGGACACTCTTGGGCGAGTAGTTTTCCGATCTTCACGCGGATATTGTGGATGAGCCTGTCATGTAACACAGTGTCGGGACGTGACAGGTAGACGTACTCAAAGAGGCATTCTTTCTTCGCGGCGGGGGCAAACCTCACTGAACTGATACCATCGGAATCGATTCTCACCATCTCCCCTGGTTCAACCTCACGAAGGAAGGTTGCTCCAACAATATCGAGGGCAGCTGATTCGGAGGCAACCACCCAACCATCACCGAGTTGGCCAATGCACAGCGGTCTCATCCCGTGGCGATCACGCGCAGCAAACAAGGTGTCCTTAGTCATGAACACCAAAGAGAAAGCACCAGCCAATTGGGGTAGAACCTCCAATGCAGCTTGTTCGCATGGCCCATCTTGGCTACCGAGAAGCTGAGCGAGCAGGACAGTGTCAGAACTGGAATCCATACAGTCCTTCTCTTCGATGGGGTCTGATGGTGAAAGCTCTAAGAGCCACTTCTGCAACTCGGGGGTGTTGGTGAGGTTTCCGTTGTGGGCGAGAGCAACATCACCATAGGTGGTGGTACGGAAGGTGGGTTGGGCATTCTCCCACTGGCAGGAACCCGCGGTGGAATAACGAGTGTGACCAATAGCTATATGACCAACTAGCGTACCCAAGGTGGTTTCATCGAAAACCTGGGAGACCAGTCCCATGTCTTTGAACACCACAATCCGCTCACCATCGCCCACAGCCATACCTGCTGATTCCTGGCCACGGTGTTGGAGGGCAAACAGTCCAAAATAGGTCAGCTTGCTCACTTCTTCGTGGGGGGCCCATACACCAAAGACCCCACATTCATCTTTTGGTACGTCGTCGATTCCTCGTGGATCATCCATCACAGTCCTACTCTACTTCAGTCCCCAAGACAATCGAGGAACACATCCACTATGTGCCACGGCTAAATTCTTCAATGAGTGCCACCTGTGCTGCGACACTGGAGGTGAGGTCATCTAAACTCACCGATTCATTGGGGCCATGCATCGAAGAATTGGGGTCAGCTATCGCAGTGATCAGGAATTGCCCGTCGGGGAAAAACTCACGCAGTTCATTCACTAATGGAATAGCGCCACCTTGCCCAATAAAGACTGGATCTTTGCCAAACGCCTGCTGATAGGCCCGTCTCCCAGCTTGAACCAGCGAGCCTTCCAGGTCTACTTGGGCAGGGTTACCTACTGCTCCACGAGTGATGCGTAGGCGAGCTCCCCACTGGATATGTTGCTCACAGTGGGCAATGAGGGCATCGAGTGCCCGCTCAGCGCTCATCCCTGGTGGTACGCGCACAGAGACTTTTGCTCTGGCTACCGGTAGCAGAGTATTGGATGCTTCTTCCACACTGACAGTATCCAATCCGATGACTGTGACTGCTGGTCCTGCCCATAGCCGATCAGCTAGTGACCCGCTACCTAATTCTTGAACACTGTCGAGAACACCAGCTGCTGTTCTCAGTTGTTCACGATCCACGTTGACATCGAAACTCACCACAGAGTCAAGCCCGGCTATAGCGACCTCACCTTGGTCGTCGTGGAAGGTTGCCAGGAGACGACACAATGTGGTCAGAGCATCAGGATAGACTCCACCAAATTGCCCTGAGTGGACTCCATGATCGAGGGTCTGCACCTCAATAATGGCGTCACATACCCCACGTAAGGTGGTGGTAAAGGCGGGTTCACCGACCTCTTCATTCCCGGAATCAAGGATCACAAATCCATCGGCGTTCACCAGGTGGGAATACTTGGTCAAGAACCTTCCGATATTCGGTGAACCGATTTCCTCCTCCCCTTCGATCAGGAAGGTAACTGACATGGGTGGGCGAGAGTTGAAAGCCCTCATGGTGGCCAGATGAACAGCGATAGCACCCTTATCATCGGCAGAACCGCGACCATAGAGACGTTCGCCACTCGTCGTGAGCTGGAAGGGGGGATGATCCCACTGCTGGTGATCCCCACTGGGTTGGACATCATGGTGGGCATAGAAGCAGAGGTGGGGTGATCCTGGGGGCCCAGGAAAATGTGCCACCACAGCTGGCGCACATACGTCACTGACGATGTGGACATCCGGGCATCCAGTTGCTGTCCACATCTCAGCAACGAGCTGTGCTGAGTTGGCCAGGTCTTGGCGGTGAGCAGGGATGGAACTGATCGACTCTATGGTCACCAGCTGTGTGAGATCGTCAACCAATTGTTTCTTGAGGGCAGAGAGTTCATCCATGTCATCCACCTTAGACTAGGACAAAGATGGATGAACCTCCGCCTCAAGCATAGTGATCAGAAGATGGCGTCCAGCAATCCGCCGAGTCCTCCACCGGAACTCTTCTTGGCCTTGGAGGCTTGGTTGTCACCTAGCGCACTACCCAGCATTCCGCCGAGCATTCCACCGAGACCGCCACCGGCACTTTGACCGCCGCCACTACCGAGCAACCCACCAATGAGGGAAGCTGTTGGGTTGGAGTTGGCCGAGCCGCCACCCAACATGGAGCCAACGACATTGCCCATCATGTTGTTTGAGTTGCCACCACCACCAAGCAAGCCACCAACTAAGGAGCCCAGAGCGTCGCCACCACCAGAGGCTGCAGCGCCTTGGCCTGCGAAGGCATTCTTAGCAATATAGGCGATAACAACAGGGGCTAGGAGGGGGAGAAGCTTCTGGATCAGAGTCTTGTCTCCACCAGTTTTGGCAGCCAGCGCAGTGGCTGACTTCGCTGTGGATGCGCCCAGAGTATGTTCGACGATCTTTGATCCATCTTTGACATCAATCCCGGACAAATCAACACCCTCTTCGGCAAAAGATTCACCCGTCAGACGATGCTTCAGCAACGCCATTGCTAGATTCTCTTCACCCTTGGGGTCTTGGGCATTCGCTGTCATCCCGCCCAGAAGGGAGGTGATGACCTGTGTCGAGGCGTTCTTGGTATCTTTCTTGGAAGCGCCCACCTGCTCAGCGAGCTGGTCCATCGATAGTTGTGCAAGAATCTCGTTGATTGCACTCATGATTATCCTTTCTGCCCGACACGCCGGTGCCGGTTTCTTCCACTATGGTGGAGCAGTTTGACCAAAGGCAAGCGGATTCCCACTGAGATAATCGCCGAGTTGTACACTGACTATCATGCGGATTCTTCTGACCGGTGGCGCCGGCTATATTGGCAGTCACATTGCTGTGGAGCTTCTCAACGCCGACCACGACGTTGGGATCGTTGATGATTTGAGTAATTCTTCACCGATCGCACTTCAGAAAGTGTCGTCCATCACGGGAAAATCCACTGATTTCTTTGAACTTGACTGTCGAGACACCCCCGGGCTCACAGGGGTTTTCCGCAGTTTCCAACCGGAAGCAGTCATCCATCTGGCAGGGCTCAAAGCTGTTGGTGAATCTGTGGAAGATCCCTTGCGCTACTACGACACCAATATCAATGCCACACTGTCCCTGGTTCACGTCATGGAGCAAGCCGGTGTCACCCAGCTCATCTTCAGTTCCTCAGCGACAGTCTATGGGGATCCCGAGTTTCTTCCACTGACCGAACAAGCACGCACCGGAATAGGTATTTCTAACCCCTATGGATGGACGAAGTTCATGATCGAACAGATCCTCATAGACCTGGCAACGAGTCAACCATCATGGAAGATAGCCCTGCTGAGATATTTCAACCCTGTGGGCGCCCATGAATCTGGACTCATAGGAGAGGACCCTCAGGGGATTCCCAATAATCTCATGCCTTTTGTCGCACAGGTAGCTGCTGGACGCAGAGACATCATTGAAGTTTTTGGTGACGATTACGACACAAATGATGGTACGGGAGTACGCGACTACATCCACGTGATGGATTTGGCCAGTGGCCACCTGGCAGCTCTAGAGAACCTGACCCCAGGAGTCTCCACCTACAATCTGGGGACAGGCCAAGGAACCTCAGTGCTAGAGATCATTCACGCCTTTGAGTTAGCTTGTGGACATCCACTGGCTTACAAAATCTCCCCGCGTCGCCTGGGCGATCTGCCCTCCACGTACTGCAATGCTGACAAGGCTCGCAGAGAACTTGGGTGGAGTCCGACTCGTAGCCTGACTCAAGCCTGCCACGACTCATGGCTGTGGCAATCAACTAATCCTGAGGGTTACTCCACCTAGCAGTCAATGGGGCGCTGAACAACGACCGGCTTTCCCTTTTCTGGTTCGGGAAGTGGTTGTGAATAGTCTGGACCATTCGCCGTATCACCAGGAGCCTCAGCCCCCGTTGTTTTGGGTGCAGTCAATTCAGCGTTCGGCATCGGCCTATCGTTGCGAATAGCATCCCAATAAGGCTTGGCTTGGTAGTCAATGACTTGGACTCGTCCAGTGCCAGCCACACCCCCGACCGGAATCATCACCGTGGTGATATTGGAGGTGTCGAATCCCTTGAGAGAATACGCCAAACCAGCGATATCAGCAAGACTGCTACCCATATTGGTATCGACTGAATCGATGATAGCGCCCGTTAAGCCATAGAGCTTGGGAAAATCTGTCACGTAGTTCATGTCGTAGACCTTGTTGAGGATGGCCTTGAAAACAGCATGCTGGCGATGGATTCTGTGAAGGTCAGAACCGTCACCCAGGCCCTTGCCTGTTCTCGCACGGGCAAGGTTCAGTGCTTGCTGGCCATCAAGATGGCTCACACCCTTGGGAAGATCCAAACCTCTCGCCTTCGGCGCATAAATGGGACACAGTAGTTCCACATCAATGCCACCCACAGCATTGACAACGTTGCGGAAGCCAGAGAATTTCACCACCACATAAGCGTCAATGCGGACATTGGACATTTTTTCCACCGCCATCACTGCACATTGGGCCCCGGCATCAATACTTCCGCCGTAGTCAACTCCCCAAGCAAAGGCAGCGTTAAACATTTGATTAGACCATCCAGCAGCGGAGATCACTCGCCCATCATCACCCTTACATTGGGGGATGGTGATGAGGGTGTCGCGCGGGATAGAAATCAAATCAATTCTTGTCCGATCGGCAGAAATGTGGGCAACAAAACTCGTATCCGCACGAGCGCCAGCAACCCTAGCTGCTGGGTCTTCACGCTGGTCAGAGCCCAAAACCAAGATGTTGACTGCGCGGCCGGCATAAGGATCACCAGCATGCTTCACATTGGAGGTTCCAGCGGCCGTGGGGCGATCATCCTCATCGAGGATAATCTTCCCTTCATTTTTAAACCGCCCATTGAGGTCGTACCAGGCATAAGCAAGACCACCACCAGTAAGAAGCACAACAGACAGCACACTAGCCAGGACAATCTTCACGCCCTTCTTGAGACCCTTGTGGGTTTTTGCTGAGGTGACGATGGCATCTTCGTCAGCTGTGTCGGACGTGAGAGATTCACCAGCTTCTGTGGCCGTGATTCCTATGGGATTCTTGGTTGAATCATTGGTGACCTGTGAGACTGGATTCGACATCTGGGCGGTCATGGCCTCCCAGGCAGGTGAACCGAGAACAGGAATGGCACTGCCCACAATAGTTGAATCAGACACCACAGCCCAGGTTGCCAAACCAGGAGATGGAGACACAGGTGGACTCAATTTCCCTGGTGGCACTACTGAAGGTTGCTCAGGTGCGGGGACCTGCCCATCAGGTACGGGGACCTGCGCGTCAGGTACGGAGGCAACGGGAGTTTCTGATGCCACAGAAGGCACTGGTTGTGGTTGCACCGCAGGCACAGGGGAAGCCTCTTGCCGTAGCGGTTCCACAGGCTTCTCAGCTGGAGGAATCTGGGTGATGGGGGGTTCGAGGGGTGGCAACTCAGCGCTCACCTCATGGTTGAACCATTGTCCGGCGGGATATCCCGTGGCCACCTCACCAGTGGGATAGGAAGAACCAGGAGAGGAAGGTGGAGTTGGATCATCCTTCCAATTGTCCTGGAGGAGGTGATTCCAGGGATCCTCCTGGTCTGCAGCAGGCGACGATGTGTAAGGAACCGGCGTCGCATAGGGGACCGGAGAGGACCCTGCAGAATCTGAGGGGGAACCTGTTGGCTGGTAGGTATCCGCCCTTTGATCTGACATCGCATGTTCCACTCGGGCAAAGAAACCACCTTGCCCTGAGGACTCACCAGTGGGAACAGAGTCCCGAGGTGGATAAGATTCACTAGGATATTGTGTGGATGAATAGGGGTCCGACTGAGGTCGGGGGGCCGCATGTTCACGTGCAGAAACCCCTGGGTCCACTTCCCCGTTTGAGGCTGGATTTTCAGCCCACCATGGGACTCGGTTATCTGACATATGAGCTATTTTACCTTGAATTATCGACATATAACAAAATTTTGGCGCGCCACCGCGTTCCTCCCGAACTGGAGGAACGCACCTAGTCCACGACGAGTCAGGATGATCCAACTGCGCGAAACTTGTCCTTCTCGACTAGAATAACACCGTGGTGATGAACCCAAATAACTTCGATTTTCACCACAGACGAAAGGGCAAGATGCACGAGTTACAAGGACAGATCCGAGACTATTCCTGGGGCTCTGTGACGGCCATTCCTGAATTGCTGGGAAGCAATCCCACGGGTCAACCGCAAGCGGAATACTGGCTCGGTGGACATCCTCTGGCTCCAGCAACCATGGGAGGTACTGGGCTTGATCAAGTCTTTGTCCAGTCTCCTGACCTCTTCGGCAGTGACTCCGATCGCTATCCCGTACTGATGAAAATCCTGGCAGCCGATCATCCGCTGTCCCTACAAGCCCATCCCAATAAAGACCAAGCCAAGCAAGGATTTGCCCAAGAATCAGCAGCCCAGATCCCTGTTGACGCTCCCGAGCGTGTCTACCGCGATAACTGGCCCAAGCCAGAGATCCTTGTTGCTCTCAGTGATTTCCACGCCCTGTGTGGATTTCGAGCTGGAGAAGAAACAGTGCAACTCTTCGATCAGCTGGGTGTATCCCCAGGTCTTCGCGAGATCATTTCTCCGCTCGAAGATGGAACCGAGGAAGGGTTTACCCAGGTTTTCTCTACGACCTTGACCACCGATCGACTCGACTATGTCGATGAAGTAGTTCACCTTGCCCACCACTATTCTCAAGACGACACTGATCTGGGTCTCTTTGCCCAAACAGCCCTCGAACTCAACCATTTCTTCCCACGACAACCCTCAATCCTGGCAGCACTGTTACTCAACAGAATCCATCTGGAGCCAGGTCAAGGGCTTTTCGTGCCCACCCGAACCCTGCATTCCTATCTCAGTGGAGTGGGGATAGAAGTGATGGCCTGCTCCGACAATGTCCTGCGCGGTGGACTCACCAAGAAACATGTCAATGTTGAACAGTTAATGCAGGTCGTCGAATTCCAGGCTTCCACCGTTCAACCTGTTGAAACCATCCAGGACCATGGGTTCGTCCGCTATATCACCCAGGCCAGCGAATTCACCCTCTATCGCGGGGATCTATCCTCGGAGTCTGTTGATATTCCACAGACCGATTCTGGGCGTATTGCCTTGGTGGTCGAAGGGGAAGCCCAATTGAGTAATGGCAATAGCACCATTGATCTCACAGCTGGGCAAGCTGTGCTCATCCCCTATGGCGACCAGGCAACAGCCCAAGGATCAGCAACGATCTTTGTGGGTGTCCCAGGGGCCTCACACCGGTGAGACTGCGGGTTTGAGTCCAACCACTGACTCAGGGTCTGGGGTTCCTCCCAAATGTCGCAGAAGGTTCTGCCACCCGTCCAAATGAGGGGCAAGGTGGTTCTCCCCATCAAGGATCGGGGTCCACGAGGCGCGTACCTCCATTTCGAAAATCTGCTCCTCATCTTTCTTTGAACCAAAAGGCACCGAAGAAATGGTTGTGATGGTTCCAGATTCACGGGTGAAGCGAGCATGGGCCTGCCTCAAGGCATCCACCAGCCATGACCAACCCACTTCGGCAAGCAGTGGATCGTGGATCATCTCAGGTGACATCTCTGCCCGCGCGAAGGTGACACACCGAAAATCTGATTCCCATAGATCATTACCGGTAGGCTCATGGAGAAGGATCAACCGCCCGCGAGACATCTCCACACTGTCCACGCAAAGCTCAGCATCCCAAGCAGCAGCATAGGGAGACAAGGATGTGGGTGGCTCCAACTCCTGGACAGTGATGCGCTTATCCCAGATGAACGAATTAAACCCGCGCACTGCGGAAGCAAACCTTGGTGGCATAAACCCAAACTGATTGATCGTGGTCACGGGTCCAGGTTAGCCAGGACTGGGGGTCGGTTTTTGCACACCACGCCGAGACGCTGTGATCCATCTACGAAATTGCGCACCAAGGTGGCAGAATGTGACTATGATCATTAAAGATTTCCCAGCTCCAGGTTCCAACTATTCAACGAGCGATCTTCGTCAAATCCTGAGAGCGCGACCCTCCACCACCATTGCTGAGCTTGATCCCGATGCAACCCCCGGTCTTCCCACCGAGGAGGATGCCAGGAAACTCACCATGGCAATGGGCCCAGAACTCAGTGCCTACCAGGAAAGGCTCTATGCGGAATCTAAGACTGAAAGCTGTCAGGACCGTCGAGTTCTGGTGGTTCTCCAGGGGTTGGATACCTCAGGTAAGTCAGGAATTGTCCGCCATGTCTTTGGGTTAGTCGATCCTCAGGGTGTGAAGATCAAGGCCTTCAAGAAACCAACAAAGGAGGAGCTCTCCCATGATTTCCTGTGGAGAATCAACAAGGCTGTTCCCGAACGCGGATATATTGGTATCTTTGATCGAAGTCAGTACGAGGATGTCCTAGTTGTTCGGGTGGATGAATTAGTTCCACCCGAAGTTTGGAAGCAACGCTTCGAGCTCATCAACGAGTTTGAGAAAGGTTTATCCGACCAGGGTGTCACGATCATCAAGTGTTTCTTACACATTTCACCCCAAGAGCAGGAAGCCCGTTTGTTGGCTCGCTTGGCTGATCCCTCCAAGCACTGGAAGTATTCTCGTGATGATGTCACTGTTCGATCCAAATGGTACGACTACATGGCTGCCTACGAGGATGTTCTCAACTTGTGCAACACCGATGTTGCCCCGTGGTATGTCATCCCCTCCAACAAGAAGTGGTACCGCAACTGGGCAGTGGCTTCACTTTTGTTAGACCACCTTGAGGAGATGTCACCGCAGTGGCCACCGGCAGATTTCGATGTCGCGGAACAAATCGAGGCTGTGAAGAACTCCCTGTCCTATTCAGCGAATGGCTAGACCCGCATTGTCCGCGTCAGCGCAATGACATCACCCTACTTGGGATACCTGTGATTGGGCGTCGATCTCCACTGGTGGGTCTTCACCTAGTAGATCCATTGCAGCAAAGGCATACCTGGCAAGAATGAGATCAAGAACAGTGTCATCCACCCCAATAGGTGAACTCACAGCAATGGCGCCATGTTTGAGAGCCAAGCGAGCCTGAGCATCAAAACCCAGATCGGGAGCGAGGAAGAATGACCCCACTGCTACATGGCGACGGCCTTGAGAATTCAATGATTCGATGGCAGTAGCCACATTGGGTGAAGACCCATCTCCCATCGCTAGCTGGCAGGGAAGTTTGTGATGGGCTCCCCATTGGCGGGCTCTCCTGGCGAGCATCCCTAAGCCGCGGACATCGCAGGGGCCCTCAGCTGACAGAACAAGTCCATCGATTTCAGTGGCATGAAGGGAGCCCAAAGCCGACCGAAGTCGCTCGTCGAGAGGCCGCAGGAGACAGGCTTCAGGACCGACGGGACGCGCAATGGCAAACTGGATGGATGGATGGGCTTGACGGGTGGTTTTCACCACCAGATCAACACTGGGATCATGGTCGGTCACTGCAGCGAGTTGGAGGGGTACGAAGACGATCTCTGTGATTCCGCGCCCAACAAGGTGGCTCACGACCTGGGGCACCGAGGGTGGGCAATGATCAATGAAGGCAGCATTGACTTCGAGTGTGGGACGAATGGTTTGGAGCCCATAGCGAAGATGGTGACTAACCTCACCCACCTTCGGGTCGGTGCTACCGTGGGTCAGCATCACCAGTGCCGGCGCTGCCATGGATATCCTCTCTGACAGGGAAGCTTGTTCGTCGGTACGCCACCACTCCTGATCAGCGGGAACTGTGGAGCGATGCCAAGCACACCTTCTCTCACAAGTGAACCAGCGAGCAAATCGAACGTCCACATAGTGAGATGGTCTCTCATGGTTGTTCAACTTCATCAACCAAACTCCATCACGTAAGTTTGGTTAGTCTCGGCGATGATGCTAGTGTTGTCCGCGCAAGAATCCTGGCGGATTGCCCGAGTGGCCAATGGGAGCAGACTGTAAATCTGTCGGCGAATGCCTTCGGAGGTTCAAATCCTTCATCCGCCACGTGGGTCGAGAGTCGCGAAAACACCACATTTTCTCTTCTCTCGACCGTACCCGCGTCCGCGAGTTTGAAGAAACAGCCGGTTCTCCTGTATCGTTGATGCGCTTGCCCCTATAGCTCAGTCGGTAGAGCGTTTCCATGGTAAGGAAAAGGTCTGCAGTTCGATTCTGCATGGGGGCTCGTTGTCTGAGCAGTAAAACTGCACCAGATGGCGGGGTAGCTCAGGTGGTCAGAGCGAACGACTCATAATCGTTAGGTCGCGGGTTCAAGTCCCGCCCTCGCTACCGAAACGGATTGACAAGGAGTAGATGATGGCGAAGAAAACAGGTGATGTACGCCCCAAGATCACGATGGCGTGCACGGAATGCAAAGAACGCAACTATATTACGAAGAAGAATCGTCGAAACGACCCTGACCGTATGGATTTGAAAAAGTTTTGCCCACGTTGTCGCAAACACCAGGTCCATCGCGAAACCCGCTGAGGATTAAGAATAATGAGCACGCCCCCATGGTGCGTGCTCTTTTTCTTTGCGCGGAACCGGGGTGAGCGATGAGCGATGAAACGGGCAGGGCTGATGATTCCCAGGTGGAGGTCTACATCCCTGAGGCTCCCCCTCTGATCAGCACAGACGACGGTTTGCGAGCCCATCTGAGTTTACTGAGGAACGACACCGGTCCAGTGGCCATCGATACTGAACGAGGTTCAGGATTCACCTATAACCAACGCCCGTACCTCATTCAACTCGCTAGCGCGACCACGGACGTCATGCTCATCGATCCTCTACCGCTGAGTCCACAGGTAGTGGCGGAATTGCAGGAGACACTCCAACCCAAACAATGGGTTCTTCATTCCGCCGGGCAGGATCTTTCCTCCCTGAAACTCATCGGACTCACACCCGAGCTCATCTTCGACACCGAGTTGTCTGCTCGTCTTTTGGGGTATGAACGTGTTGGGCTGGGTGCACTGTTGGAGGAGATTCTTGGGGTCAAACTCGCCAAAGAACATGGGCATTCTGATTGGTCAACGAGACCGCTTCCGCAGGCTTGGTTATCCTATGCTGCCGGCGACGTCGAGTTCCTCATTGAGCTAGCCCAGACACTTCACACCCAATTGCGTGAGCAACATCGAGACCACTGGGCTGATCAGGAATTCTCATGGATTCTGCGTGCGCCCGAGCCGGCAGCCAAACCCTATCCGTGGCGCAGCACCAAGGACATCCATCGTGTTACCACCCGTCGGGGCCTTGCTTTGGTGGAAAGGATATGGTGTCATCGCGAATCAATAGCCCAGGAACTCGATCTGGCGCCACATCGCATCATCAAGGATCGAGAGATCTCTTCAATATGTTCACTGGCAACCGAACGCAGCGCGAAGAAGTGTCGTGGAGCCTTGAGGAGAAGACATTGGGGCCCGAATGTCACCAGGGAACAAGGGCTCCGTTTCGTTGACCTCATTGATGAGATCGACCAACTCCAGGAAAAGGATCTTCCCCCACGAAAAGTGGAGCAACCAGTGAAAAACTCACCAGGATCCTGGGCTCGAAAAAAACCTGCTGCTTTACAGCGGTGGAAGGTTCTTCGTCCTGGACTGGTGGATTGCGCCTCGCAGTGGGGGGTCGCGCCGGAGATTCTTCTCAGCCCCGCTGCACTCAAAGCCGTGGCCTGGGAGCCCTTGGGGTTGGATGGGCCGTCTGTGGACCGCCAGTTTGAGTCGTTGATGGTACGCCCCTGGCAACGCGAGATTGTCGTACCACTGGTAGCGGGGTTACTATCGTGAACCCAGGGCGAGATCAATAGCGGGCACCAGCCCATCAACGGTGAACCCGAGTTCGCTCAGTATCTCTTCTCGCGATCCTTGAGGAATAAAGGCTGTAGGGATTGCTCGGCGAATGACGGTGGCTTTACTTCCACCATGAGCGAGGTGGGAAAGAACTTTCTGGCCTACTCCCCCATCGTCGATCCCGTCCTCCAAAACAACCACAACGGCACTATCAGTGATCGCTGAGATCAGTTCTGGGCTCACCGGTAATGCCCACAGCGGATTCACCACCCGCACTGACTTCCCTAATTGGCCCAGTTCCTCGGCGAGCTTAATTCCCAGTTCCACCATGGGACCATAACTCACCACCGTCACCTCGGCGGAGTTTCCTTCCTCACAGTTCATCTCAGCCATGATGTCTCCAGCTGGTTCACCACGAACGATGGGATAGTTCTCGGGTAGCTCACCACGAGGAAAACGTACAGCAGTCAGGGAGGTATCCTCATCAATAGCTTCCTGGACAGTGGAAGCCAATGTTGCCCCGTCTCGCGGTACAGCCACTTTCATCCCTGGGATACACCCGAGGATGGCGAGATCCCAGATCCCGTGGTGGGAGGGGCCATCTGGACCGGTGATCCCTGCACGATCCAAAACAAAAGTAACAGGCAACTGATGGAGGGCCACATCCATGAGAATCTGATCGAACCCTCGATTGAGGAAGGTGGCATAGATGGCCACCACAGGTTTGACTCCCATCATGGCCATGCCAGCGGCACTAGCGATGGCATGTTGTTCGGCAATACCCACATCAAAGACACGATCAGGGAATGCTTGAGCCATAGGGCCCAAACCCACAGGATTAATCATGGCGGCACTGAGCCCAACCACTGAAGGGTTACGGCGGGCCACATCCAGCATCACTGAGGAGAACACTGAGGTCCATGAGGGGCGAGTCGATTTCTCTTTCGAACCGGTCATGGCATCAACAGCATGGTGGCGGTCTTCCTCATTTTGCTCAGCCGGGGAATACCCATGGCCTTTCTTGGTGATGCAGTGTACGATCACTGGACCGTCGTACTGCTTGGCCTGGGTGAGTGCTATTTCGACTGCTGAGCGATGGTGACCATCCACTGGTCCGATGTATTTCAAATCAAGGTCGGAGAAGAGCCCCTGGGGAGCAAGAATGTCTTTGAGCCCCACTTTGAGCCCATGGAGAAGTTCATAGGTGGGGCGTCCCACTACAGGGGTCTTCTGGACGACAGTTTTCACCACATCCAAGGTGGGATCATATCGGCGATCAGTACGAATACCTGCGAGGTGTTTCGCTAGTCCACCCACGGTGGGGGTATAGGACCGTCCATTATCGTTGACCACGATCACGATGCGAAGATCCTTGTGGACTGCGATGTTGTTGAGTGCCTCCCAGGCCATTCCGCCGGTGAGTGCACCATCGCCGACAACCACCACCACCGTGTGCGGGTCTCCTGTCAACCGGAAGGCTTCGGCCATTCCCGTACCCCAGGATAGGGCTGAAGAAGCATGAGAATTCTCCAACCAATCGTGGTCTGATTCTTCGCGAGAAGGATAACCCGACAAACCACCGGCCTGACGTAAAGTGTCGAACTGACCATGGCGACCTGTCAGGATCTTGTGCACATAACTGATGTGGCCAGTATCAAAGACGATGGGGTCTCGTGGGGAGTGAAAAACTCGATGAATAGCGAGGGTGAGCTCGACCATTCCAAGATTGGGACCCAGGTGACCACCAGTTGCCGACACCTTCTCAATGAGGAACTGCCGAATCTGGTGACTGAGAGTTTCAAGCTCCCGATCGGTGAGATACGCCAGGTCCTGCGGGCTATGAAGATCCGACAGACTAGGCACCTGGACAGTCTAGTAGCCCTACGCGAGTTCCACTATCCCACTAACTCGTGAGCAAGATGACCAGCCAGATAATGAACTGGATTGCCAAGACGCCGAGCACACTGACGCGCAGTATTCTCAACCAGCGTGGAGGAGGATCATCTAAGCGTCCCCATGTGGCCACAGCGGCAAGGGCTGGGATAGCAAAAAACACCCATCCGAGACTCAATATCTCAAAATCAATCAGGCATTGGGCAACCACGAGGGTGAATACGACCATCCACGCAGCCCACTGCCACCCCAGGCGAAAAATCACTGCCACCACGAACAGTCCAGCCACTAAGAGTCCCGCACCACAATAAGCGGTCAGAACTTGCTGACAGGATACTTCGCCATGACACAGAGGCAGAACCCCAGCAAGAGGCCAGACAACCAGGAGCAAAGCGGACGCGGATAAACCAGCCACTATCGCCGCGAGATAAGAATAGGCCAGACGCGCTATTCCCCAGGGGGCTTGGCTGATGCGCAGGCTCATGCTAAGCCTGCCATCACTCTCGCCTGATAGGGAAGAATCCCACCATGACGGAGATAGCGCTCTTCTGTGGGGGTATCGACCCTCAAGATGGCAAGATGTCGTGAACCATCGACCACAACATCAACAACCCGCTCCAAGTGATCAGTGAGTCCTTCAATTGAAATAACCTCAGTCCCGGTGATCCCCCAGGTTTCAGCGGATTCGCCTTCCAGGAATTGCAGAGGAAGGATGCCCATACCAACAAGATTAGAGCGGTGGATTCTTTCATAACTTTGAGCGATCACGGCACGTACTCCCAACAGAGAAGTCCCTTTGGCAGCCCAGTCACGACTAGAGCCTGATCCATATTCCTGACCGGCGAAGATCACCAGCGGTGTTTTCTGTTCGAGATACCCCTGCGATGCTTCAAAGATAGACACCATGGGTTTGTCTGCTTGAGTCAGATCGAGGGTGTATCCCCCTTCAACACCAGGAACCATCTTGTTGCGTAGGCGAATATTGGCGAAGGTGCCACGAACCATGACCTCATGGTTGCCTCGCCTGGACCCAAAGGAGTTGAAGTCTTTAACCTCAACACCGCGCTCACGCAGGTAGGCTCCTGCTGGTGAATCCTCCTTGATGGAACCAGCTGGGGAAATATGGTCGGTGGTGACCGAATCCCCCAGGACGAGCAGGATTCGCCCATCAGTGATGTTGGTGAGCTCTGCAGGGGTGTGGGACATGTCGTCAAAATAGGGTGCGCGACGAATGTAGGTGGAGTCTTTCCAGGGGTAGTGAATGCTTTCTTGGCTCACCATGTCCTGCCAGCGGGAAGATCCAGTGAACACACTGGAGTATCGGGCAGTGAACATGGTGGGGTCTACACAGTTGCTAACCACGGAAGCAATCTCCGCCTCGGTGGGCCACAGGTCCTTGAGATAGACGTTCTGGCCTGTGGGGTCTGTTCCAACAGGTTCGCTCGCGAAGTCAATATCCATCGTCCCGGCTAGTGCATAGGCCACGACCAGTGGTGGACTGGCAAGGTAATTCATTCGTACGTCAGGAGATATCCTTCCCTCAAAGTTACGGTTTCCGCTGAGGACCGCTGTGGCCACCACGCCGGCATCAACCGCCTTTTTCACCTCGGGTGTTACTGGCCCAGAATTGCCGATACAGGTGACACAGCCGTACCCGACCAAAGAGAAACCGAGGGCTGCCAAAGGTTCACTCAACCCTGCACGGTCCAGGTAATCGGTGACCACTTGGGAGCCGGGAGCTAGGGTGGTTTTCACCCAAGGATCAACTGTCAAGGATCTTTCCACCGCTTTGTGGGCCAAGAGCCCGGCAGCGATCATGACCGATGGATTCGATGTATTAGTGCAACTCGTGATCGACGCAATCGCCACCACTCCTGAACTGATCTGACCAGCACCAGTGGACACTGTTGTTGGGGTGTGGCCCCCATCGTGCAGTGCCTGGCGAAAAGCGGTCTGGGAACCAGCCAGGTCGATGCGATCCTGGGGACGCTTGGGTCCCGAAATCGAGGGACAGGCTTGACCCAGATCAATGACAAGATTCTCTGAGTAGGCCACCTGCTTCGAGCCCCAGAACCCCTGTGCTTTGGCATAGGCTTCCACCACGGCGCAGTGGTGCGGGTCACGCCCGGTCATCGTGAGATAGTCAATGGTTCGAGAATCAATCGGGAACAAACAGGCCGTTGAACCATACTCGGGGCTCATATTGGAGATAGTTGCCCTGGTTTCCAAGGCAAGGGATTCCACAGCCTCGCCATAGAATTCAACAAATTTGCCGACAACGCCATGGTGGCGAAGCTTCTGAGTAATGAGCAAGACCAAGTCGGTGGAGGTCACACCCGCAGCAAGATCACCAACCAGTTCAACCCCCACGACACAGGGAAGGGTCATGGAGATAGGTTGACCCAACATGGCAGCTTCGGCTTCGATTCCACCCACACCCCAGCCGAGGACTCCTAACCCATTAACCATGGTGGTATGTGAGTCGGTTCCCACACAGGTGTCGGGGTGGAGCAGATCACCGTCGACCACGACAACCCTGGCGAGGTGCTCAATGTTGACTTGGTGAACGATCCCTGTTCCCGGTGGTACGACATGGAAATTCTGGAAGGACTCTTGGCCCCATTTCAGGAACTCATAACGCTCGGTGTTCCGCGAAAATTCAAAGTCAACATTCCGGGTGAAAGATACCCCAGAGCCGAAGTCATCTGCTACCACCGAGTGATCGATGACTAATTCTGTGGGTACGCGAGGGTTCACGAGCTCGGGGTTCCCCCCTAAGTTGCTCACAGCTTCTCGCAGTGTTGCCAAATCAACCACACAAGGAACACCCGTGAAATCCTGCATGACTACTCTCGCTGGGCTGAATTCTATTTCCTGGTCCAGGTCCGATCCAGGGCTCCACGATCTCAGAGCCTCGATTTGGGCTGGATCTGCCCCCTGGCGGATCAGGTTCTCCGCAACAATCGCCACACTGCGTGGCACGCGCGCGGAGATATCTGCGACAGAATAATACTGGTAAGTGTGTGAGCCTACAGTGAGTGTTTGGGTGGCAGTCATGGTCATTCCTTCCTGGGTATCTATCCTAATGGTTGGTCTATGGGTCAATTGTTGTTCGTCCCAGGACCGCCACACACTCCACATGGTGGGTGAGCGGAAAGAGATCAAATCCGCGCAAAGACTCCATCTGATAACCGAGCTCAGCGAAGATCCCCACGTCGCGCGCTAACGCTACAGGGTCACAGGCGACATAGACGACGCGCTCAGGGTGCGCCTGGGCGACCAGCTGGACTCCCCTGCGACCCAACCCACTGCGAGGTGGATCACACACGATGACTGAGTAGGCGCCAGGTGGGGTCTGCTCCAAGGCAACCAGGGCGTCCATGGCTAAGGCTTCCACCTGATAATCCCGGGCATTAGTGGTGAGGTGCTTGACTGCTGCAGTGGATTTTTCGACAGCGGTGACAGGTCTGCCTATCACCTCGGCAAGAGGGATCGCAAAAAGGCCCACGCCACTGTAGAGGTCTAAAACTGATCCGGCTGTTTCACCAACTGCATCAATGACTGCCTCGATCAAAACCCGTGGTGCCTCACGGTGAACCTGGAAGAACCCTCGGGCGTCCACCATGAAATCCCAGGCTCCGTAGGCGGTGGCAATCGACTCATGGACGACGTCTGTCGATGAGTCGCCCACAACCGCTAACCCTGAGTGGGAAGCCCACACATAGTGAAGCTTCTTGCCCTGGTGGCGACCGGTGGAGTCGGTGGCGAGTTGTTCTTGAATCCGCTCATGGGCTAACGGCATCGAATCGATATCGATGAGTTGGTGGGAGCGGGCCCCAAACATTGCCACGTGGCCTTGGTCATTGAGGTTGACGACCAAACGAGTACGCCATCGCAGCCCTTGGTTGACCAGATCGTGGCCCGTTGCCTCAACATTCACATCAACGTAGAGGTGGGCCAATCGCGCTAAGTGAGTTTCCAGGACGCGAGCCTTCCACCGTAACCCTGCCTCAAAGCTGACATGTCCAAGGTTTGCTCCTCCCACCAGGGTTTCTTCAGCCAGTGGCCACACATGGGTAACACGATCCGGGGAGGCCTCAATCACTTTCACAGTATGCCCGTACCACATCCGTGATTTCTTGTTCGTGATCTCGATCTCCACAGTTTCTTGAGGTAGAGCACCCGAGACGAAGACAACAATTCCTTCATGACGGGCCACACACCATCCACCGTGGGCTATATCTGTGGTGTGAACAATCATGGACTACTCGCCTTACCTATGTTGTTGGCCTGATTCACCCTAGCCCAGTAGCGGACAATCCCCCACCCATCCTCTATGATGTTGATCATGACTCAACCTCCCTACAACCCTGGCCCCGCCGGTGGTTTTCCTCCAGCTCCCTCCTACCAACAGCCATCTGAGCAGGTTCCCCCCTATCAGCCCAACCCCAGCTACGGGGTTCCTGGAGCTCAGCCTTACCCCGAGATGCAGTCCTACCCAGGAATGGGTGTCGGCCTCACCCAAGAAAAGAAATCTCCACTGTTGGGAATCATTGCCTTGTCTACCGTCGGCATCACGGGCATCATCTGGTTTATTACCTCCATGAGCTTCTTCAACGCAATGATTAGAATCCTGGGCCCTGATCTCGACACCACTTACATGACTGATGCACAAACAGAAGCGATCATGGGCCCTGCTATGGTGCTCATGCTGGTGTCATTGGTGGGCATCGTTGGTTTAGTTCTTTCCATTGTGGCCACTGCTTCAAACAAGGGCCGGGGATATGGGATTGTCGGCATCATTCTCGCAGTGATCCTTCCGGTCCTTCTGTTCTTTATTGCGGCAACAGTGGCTGTTGCTCAGAACGGTCTATGATCACCCTAGTTCAGTGAATCTCCTGGGGTGAGTCCCAGGACAGCTCCGGGCATCATTGCTTCCTCACCCCTGCGTACGATGATGTTGCGCATGAATTCAACCAGCGGTGCTGACACCCCCATGCCTGACAGATCGATAGCGGCTTGACCGAGAAACCGAACATTCAGAACCCATCTGGGCCCAGCGATGAGCCAGTCTCGTACTGGCACCAGGTTCGCCCGACCACGATCATCGACCACCGTCATGACTCGACGTATTTCAGTCCCAAAAGGTCCCTTAGCCAACTCAGTATCCTTCGGTGGGGATTCCTCCAGGAACACCTCACGCAACTCTGAACAAAAACCTGGAGAACTTGGAGCGGCATAGGCACTCACCTGCATGGCAACATCAGAGTCTTTTTCCACGACAAGAAACATGGCAGTGGTGGTGTCAGGGGCGGTGACGAGTTTCAAGGAGAGCCCCTCATCGGGAGTAATGATGAGAGCCCCCAGATCGATTCTGTCCACCTCATCATCATGGAGATCGACTTCAGCGATATCGAAGGGACCGTCCTCGCGCCAGTCCTGGCTTTCGTCATAGCGCGACCACTGATCGGCGTGTTCCTCAGTTAACTGATGATCCTTGCTCATCATTGTCCTTTCTGTTGAGCAGAGATGGTTTCATCATGAACCCAGGCTGAAACTCCCCCAGTGGACCCGAAACCTTGGCTTCCCCTGGTTGTTAGAGTGAGGCTGTCCACTTGAGAAAAACGAGCCTGGCATACTGGCTGGATCACCAGTTGTGCAATGAAGTCACCGCAAGCAAGACGGATCTCGGTTGTTGGATCAGTGTTGATGAGGCAGACCTTGATTTCACCACGGTACCCTGCATCAATCACACCGGGGCTGTTGACGATTCCTAGTCCACTGCGCACAGCAAGCCCCGAACGCGGATGAATGAAACCAGCGTACCCATCGGGAATAGCGATACACACCCCTGTGGGCACCAACTGGCGGGCACCGGGCGCCAACACAATATCCTCAACAGTTGCCAGGTCGCTGCCTGCGTCACCATCATGACCATAGCGAGGAAGAATCCCGCGCGGATGGACCAAGGCCACCTCAACGTCTATCTCATTCATGATCACCTCTTCACTTGTGGAAAAATCATCGCAGACTAGACTAGCTGGTAAACAAGAAAAGAAGGCGAGGAGACCATGGATAAGATCATTCTCAACCGCGTGTACGCTACTGCCATCTCCGCGGCAGTCACCTTTCTCACTGGTTTTGGTTTGAGAAAGATCTGGACGATGGCCACCGGTGGCGAGCCACCCAACCCTGAGGATCCTGATGTTCCCGTACGCCAGGCACTGATCTGGTTCCTCGCTTCAGGGGTGGGTGTCGGGCTCGCCCAACTGCTTTTTCAGCGCTCCATTGCCCAGCGAATGAAAATACTGGCCGAAGGCAATCCGCGGGTCTAAACGCAGTCCACGCAGTATTCTTTGCCACGCTTCGTGGTGGCGATCTGGGAACGATTCTTCACCAGAAAACACCCAGCGCAGGCAAATTCATCAGTTTGGCGTGGAACCACCCGTACTGTTAATTCCTCATTGGAGAGATCAGCACCTGGCAACTCAAAGCTTTCCGCTGCTTCAGCTTCATCCTCATCCACCGAACCGGAATTCTTATCGTTTCTCCTGGTTTTCAACTCCTCTATGGAATCCTCAGATATTTCTTCATCTGACTTCCGTGGAGCATCATAATCAGTTGCCATGGAACCCGCTCACCTCTTTCATCGAATTGTTACGGCACATATATAGCACTAACTCGCCGAGATTTCCACCTGAGAGAAAATCGTCCCAAGAAAATGCGCTGAAAACAGGTGGAAAGTGGCAGGATTCTCCATGTACTTGGTTCGTGGTGGATAATGAGCGTGAGGGATTTCACGCCCGCGAGTTGAGAGGACGCCTTCATGCAGAGTGCAATGACCCCTCGTGACATCCAAATGAGGATTCGTTGCGGTGAGTCACTCGAGGATGTCATCGCACAATCAGGGATGCCTGCTGATCGTGTGGAAGGATTCGCTGCCCCCATTCTTGCTGAGCGCCACCACATCACTGAAACAGCGCTTGCCTCTGCGGTACGTCGCCAAGGGGAGACAGTCTCCTCACGGAGGTTACGTCAGGCTGTCGCTGAGGCACTGTTGGAAACAGGGCAGGATATCGACGACCTCACCTGGGATTCATGGAGACGCTCCGACGGGCGTTGGATTGTTCAAGGAACCTCCGGGCAGACAATGCCTCGTTTCTTATATGACTCCCACGGGAATTTCTCGGTTGCCGAGAACGATCAGGCCCGCATCATCATTGGGGATCTTCCCTTAAGGTCGCCGGTCGACTCGCAGGGGGAAACAACTGGTCAACTTGAATTGCGACCTTCTCCCATTCAATTTGACTTAGGCGAGGAACCCACGGTGGGTCTACCTCCACGTGAGGATGAGGATTCGGTCACTTCGGGCTTCCCCGAGGACTCTTTACGCAATGATATCGATCTTCTTTATGACATGATTTCCACCACAGACGAGGATTCTGTACGAATTTTTAGAGGGTTGCGGGAATCCCCCACCCTCCTGGATTCACCTGACCAACCGTCTTTACTGGGCGATGGTGGCGAGGAATCCACGAAGCATCTTCGCGGAGGAAGTCTGCCACCACCACCCACGACTGTTTCTCCCAGAAGTGAACCCACTCCTGCCACACCACTGGAGGAAACCAAGAAGCCTCGAAAGTCGAGGAAACGCGCTTCTGTTCCTGCCTGGGATGACATTATTTTCGGTGGCAAGTCCTAGACTTCTGACCCACCAGAAAGGCACCTGTGCGCAAACGACCATTCTTTGCGGCTCGCATCGAAAAATACCTCAACCGCCAAATTGGTGTTGCTCTTCGCCGTTTCGGTTGGCGGGACACGGTGGTGGGGTATACCGGTTACGGTAGCCAGGAAAGACTGCGTGTCTTGGGGCGAGTGATTCTTGCTCCTCGTGGTGGAGTGGTCGCCACCACCCGTGAGGAAGCCTGGGGGGCTCGACGCGGATGGCGGAACTTCATCTCTATTCCTTCGGTGAACCGCCCGGTCCAAGTCAGTGTTGGTGGGCGAGTGACCAAAGCTATCACCGACCGTAACGGTTATGTGGACATTGCTGTCTCGGGTCATCATCTGGCTCCTGGTTGGCATCAGGTCAACATTTCAACTGGTGATGGCGAACCCACACAATCCCCTGTGTTGGTCATCAGCCAGCATCAACGTTTCGGGATCATCTCCGACATCGATGACACGATCATCACTAGTTTTCTTCCGCGTTTGATGATCGCCGCCTACAATTCTTTCATCCTCCAAGAATCAGCCCGCGTACCTATCGCAGGGATGTCTGGGATGTATTCCACTATTCTTCGCAAGAATCCTGGTGCACCCTTGATCTATCTATCTACTGGAGCCTGGTCCACTAAGCCATTTCTGGAGAGATTCATTGGTCGTCACGGTTATCCTTCGGGTCCGATGTTGCTCACCGATTGGGGGCCCACTCACACTGGTTGGTTCCGTTCCGGGCCGGATCATAAACGTGCGGCATTGAGGGCTCTTGCTCGTGATTTCCCTCAGATTCAGTGGTTGCTCATTGGTGACGATGGACAGCATGATCCGGGGATCTATGCTGAGTTTGCTCGCCGATTCCCCCAGAACGTGGCCGGGATTGCTATCCGCCAACTTCCCTCAGTTGAACAAGTTCTTGCCCATGGTACGCCAGGGGAGCTCGCGGTGTTTTCTGCTCAAACACCCACCCAAATCCGTGAGGTTCGTGCCCCAGATGGCCACCAGTTACTTCCGTTGGTCTTGGAGATGCTGGAGCAACGCCATGGCGGTGACAACAGCTAATCTCTCCTTGTGACACACGTCAGGTCGGGTGTGTCTTCGGCTTGTGTCCCCCCAGTCGCGGTAGCATAGCCCAGTTAGAGGAGCACTGGTGAGTCTTGCAGAATTAGATGAAGAAGTTGGCGAAAAGATCGTCGATATTGACCTCGAAGAGGAAATGGCCTCGTCGTTCCTTGAGTATGCCTATTCGGTGATTTATTCCCGTGCGCTACCTGATGCTCGTGATGGACTGAAACCGGTCCAGCGCAGAATTTTGTTTTCCATGAATGACATGGGGATTCGCCCAGATCGACCTCATGTGAAGTCTGCTCGCGTGGTGGGTCAGGTGATGGGCATCCTCCACCCACACGGTGATGGCGCAATCTATGATGCTTTGGTACGCATGGCGCAACCCTGGTCACTCAGGCTTCCCCTGGTCGATGGCCATGGAAACTTTGGTTCCATGGATGCTGGGCCGGCCGCCATGAGGTATACCGAGTGTCGGATGGCCCCTGCTGCCTTGGCGATGACTCAGGGCCTCGATGAGGATGTTGTTGACTTCCGACCGAATTATGACGGCAAAGAGTCCGAACCGGTGGTTCTTCCTTCGGCTTTCCCGAATCTTCTCGTTAATGGCTCCTCAGGTATTGCTGTAGGCATGGCCACGAATATGGCTCCCCACAACCTTGTCGAGGTTGTCCATGGTCTCAAACATCTGCTGGTTCACCCTGATGCTACCTTGGAGGAATTGATGAGGTTCATCCCAGGCCCTGATCTTCCCACTGGTGGAAAGATCATTGGATTATCGGGGATCGAAGACGCCTACGCTCAGGGTAAGGGCTCTTTCAGGATTCGGGCCTCGGCCCGCATTGAGCAAGTCTCACCTCGCCGCAAGGGAATCGTTGTCACTGAACTTCCGTACCAAATTGGTCCAGAGAAGATCATGGAGCAGATCAAGTCGCTGGTGGAGAAGAAAAAGATCACTGGGGTAGCTGATGTCAAGGATCTCACTGATTTGAATCATGGGTTGCGCTTGGTCATTGAGGTGAAGAATGGGATTAATCCTGAGGCTCTTCTAGAACAGCTCTATCAGCACACAAAGTTGGAGGATTCTTTTTCGATTAATGCTGTGGCACTGGTTGAGGGCCAACCTCGTACCCTCTCGTTGAAAGAATTACTCAACGTTTATTTGGATCACCGCCGTGAAGTGACCTTGCGGCGTACCCAATTCCAATTGACGAAGGCCCAAGATCGCCTCCATTTGGTTGAAGGTCTCCTGATTGCCATCCTCGACATTGATGATGTTATTGCTATCATTCGTTCGAGTGATGATGCAACGGTTGCGAAGGCTCGACTCATTGATGTCTTCGATCTCAGTGAGATTCAAGCCACCTATATCTTGGATATGCAGTTGCGCAGGCTCACGAAACTCTCGCGGATAGAGTTGGAAAGCGAACGCGATGAGTTGAACAAGAAGATTAGGCACCTGGAAGCAATCGTGAACCAGCCAGAGTTATTAACCCAACTCATCGGTGAGGAATTGGACCAGGTAGCTCAGGAATTTGGGACTCCCCGACGTACGATCCTGCTGTCCGATTCTGGGGTGAGCCCTGCTTCACAGGTGGCCAGCAATCCTATTGAGGTCCCGGATGGGCCGTGTTGGGTGGTGTTGAGTACGACAGGGCTCATCGCTCGCCTCGATACGGATCATAGTCCGGGAAGCCAGGGTGCGCGCACCAGCCATGATGCGGTGGTCTCAGCTGTGGCTACCCGAACCCATGGGGAGTTGGGCGTTCTCACCTCTCAGGGGCGCTGCGTGCGTCTGGGCGCTATCGAGCTTCCTTCTATTCCCCTGACTTCTCAGGCGACCAACCTCCAAGGGGGTGTTCCTTTGGTGGAATTGGTCTTGCTGAATCCTGGGGAAAAGGTGGTGGGCTTGTCCACCTTGGACCAGGGCTCGGGTGGCTGGGCTCTGGGAACAGCTCAGGGGGTGGTGAAGAGAACCAACTTGGAGATCTTGGGCAAGGATTCCTGGGAGATCATTCGCCTCGACGATGGTGATGAGGTGGTGGGGGCCGTCGAGGTTCGCGATGAGTCCTGTGATTTTGTTTTCATCTCCTCGGATTCTTCACTGTTGAGGTTCCCAGTGAAGAAGGTACGCCCCCAGGGTCGCTCCGGCGGAGGCATGGCAGGAATCTCTCTTGGGGATGGTTGCTCAGTGGTGTTCTTCGGGTGTGTTTCGCCACAGGGCTGTGAGGTGGTGACTGTCGCCGGTTCTTCCTCGGCTCTGCCTGGCACTGATGCTGGTTCAGTGAAGGTGACACCCTTGGATCTCTATCCTGCCAAGGGCCGAGCCACCGGTGGGGTTCGTTCCCACCGATTCCTCAAAGGTGAAGATGTTCTTCATCTAGCGTGGGTGGGCCGAGCCCCAGCAGTGGCCTGCGCCTCTTCGGGTTCACCCATTGATTTACCCGATGTTGATCTGCGACGGGATGGATCGGGAACCAAGGCACCCCAGCCGATTGCTGGGGTGGGGTCTCGCACGATCGGGCCTATCCAACCTTAGTCTTGGAGCCTTTCAGCCGGCGTCTCCCTCCCGTCACCCTGCGTCTCCCTCCCGTCACCCTGCGCGAAGTCGCAGGGCCCAGACTCCACATCAACCGCAATAGGGGGTCAGGCGAATACTCTCACCAACCACAAACGAACCCAACAGTGGGAACTGTGGTATCTGGACTCCGTGACTTCGCACGCAGTGACAGTGACCAAGACTCCCGACAAGTGCAGTAGGACCACACCATGCCGCAGTTGTTGACCATGACAATCCAAGATCGTGGCGTGCAACTCCAAGGGCACAGCATCAGCCCCCAACTCTAGATCGGGGTTAATCACTTGTCTGGACTCCGTGACTTCGCACGCAGTGACAGTGACCAAGACTCCCTGTGTAGACATCAGCAATGTGCACCAACCAGGCTAGTGAGCAACAACGCGACGATCACGGATTGACACAGCTGATCGGTAGCGGTGGTTACACCCCGACTGGAAACCCCCACAACCATCACTGCGCATACGAAAGTACCCAACAACCGTCACTGCGCACACAGACGCACCCAATAACTGTCACCCTGTGCGAAGTCACAGGGTCCAGAATCCACAATCACCACTATTGCCAGTTCGTAGAGAAAATGACCAGTGCCGAACTCCATTCCTGTGGATAATCACCTGTCTGGATTCCGCGACTTCACACGGACGGGGAAAAACTCCTGACAGGTACGATTGGACCTATCCAACCTTAGTCTTGGAGCCTTTCAGCCCACTCCACGACCCGGCTAGAATATTGGTGTCGAAGGTGAAACTCAGGTCCTGGTTTTCCCGGTGGCGTTTGAGGGCCAAGGTGATCAATCGATCTAAGTGCTCCGGGTAGGACACCCCCACTGGCTCCCACAGATAGTAGGACAGGGACCCTGGAATCGTGTTCACCTCGTTGATCCATATTTCCTTGGTTTTCCCGTCCATCAGGAAGTCCACTCTGGTCACCCCGGCAAGGTCAAGGTAGATGAAAGCATCGACAGCGAGTTGTCGAATGTGGTCGCGCTGCTTGGTGGTGATGTCGGCAGGAATCTTGCGTTTGAGGGAGGCCATTCCTTTGGAGGGGCTACTGGTGGTTTTCCCCTGGGAAACGTACTTGTCGGAATAGCTCAAGAACCCTTCACTCATCACGGGTTCTTCACATTCGGATGCTTCGGCACCGCTGGCATCCCCAACCACCGAGCAGTTGATTTCTCGCAGATTCTCCACAGCGGGTTCGACAACAACATACCGAGCGAAATCGAAAGCATCATCGAGGCAAACATGTAATTCCTGGGGGTTGCTGGCTTTACCGATGCCCACTGAGGACCCCAGATTCACTGGCTTGACGATGACAGGATAAGTAAAGCTCTTCTCCACAGACTCAAGGATCTCATCGGTGTCCTGCCTGGTTGAGAATCTCAGGGATTCCAGAACAGGGAATCCTCCATGAGCCAACATCACCTTGGCGGTGTACTTATCCATCCCCACCGCAGAACCCAACACATCAGGCCCCACATAGGGAAGGTTCATGGTTTCGAGGAATCCTTGGAGTGCACCGTCTTCGACATTGGTTCCATGAACGATAGGGAAAGCCACATCAATGAGCTGGGAATATCGCGAGCCCAACAACTTGGTGGTTGTTGATTCAAGATAGGTACGCCCCTGGCGTACGGTGAAACCCACCCGTTGACTTTTCGTGAGCAGGGCTGGAATGTCCTTGAACTGGTTGATGTCCCTCAGGTTGTCTCCAGTGTAGAACTCGCCGGTTTTCGTGAGATAAACCGGAATGATGTCATACTTGGCCTGATCGAGGTTTGCCATCGCTTGGACTGCAGAGATCACAGAGACCTCATGTTCGACTGATCGACCGCCAAAGAGTACTGCAACAGAGATTTTCACTCGCCCAAGTCTAGACTAGTCTCAGTAATTGTCGGGCAGATCATTCTCCAACAAGATGACCCTGTCACCGTCAATGGGTAGTGCTTGGGCTTGGGCCAGCGCTTCACGTACGTCATCGACGACGGTGATCTTGGCTGGGTCGAATCCTGCACCCAACAACCCACGGGAGATAGGTTCAGCCTGTTTGGCACCTACCAGGTAGACGAAGTCACAGTTAACCGCTTGGGCGCCGAATTCTTCGTTGAGAGCCTCCTGGCGCTCACCTAATTCCACCATGCCAGGAGTGATGAGAATCTTGGTTGCGTCAAACATGGCGAGGGTGTCGAGGGCTGCTTTGGCTCCCGCTGGGTTTGAGTTGTAGGCATCATCGATGATGGTTACTGGACCCTGTCGGGTTAAAGCCAAGCGGTGAGGGGCAGGTTCAAGTTTTTTCATTCCTGCCCGCAGTTCAATGTCAGTGAGCCCCAGATCGAGACCGACAGCTGCGGCCCCCGCGAGGTTCTGTATCGAGTGGGAGCCAATCAATGGGGTTGTGAGGTTGTTGATGGTCTGTCCACGATGGGTGAGACTAAACGATGTGCCGCCCAGTGACACAGTAATGTCGTGGGCAAAGGTTCCGTTGGAGGGCTCAAGGCCATAAAGCCATCGGTCTTGATCTGGCTGGTTGCCTGCCAGGTGTGGGTTGTCCCCATTGAGATAGAGTGTGCCTTTTCCGCGTACTGCTTCAGCGAGTTCCATCTTGGTGGCAATGATGGTGTCCAGCGAACCAAAGGTTTCCAGGTGTTGTTCACCAATGGCCGTGATGATGCCGATGGTGGGGTTGACCAGATCACAGTCTTCCCTAATGTCACCACGGTGGCGTGCCCCCATCTCGGCGATGAAAACCTCATGGGTGGCGCGGAGCTCACCCCGAATAGTCTTGGTGATCCCCATGGGTGTGTTGTAGGACTCGGGGGTCATCAGAACATTGAACCGATTTCTAAGCAGGGTTGCCAGGTAGTATTTCACTGAGGTTTTTCCATAGGAACCTGTCACCCCTATGGTGATGAGATTGGGGTGGCTGGCTAAGAGGTTCTTGGCTTCACGGAGGTAGCGGTGTCGTACGGCGGCTTCGATGGGGCTGTTGATCACATTAGCGAGGATGACTGCCAGTGGGCTGATGATCACTGGTAAGCAAGCAACGAGGATCGACCACCTCGGTGGCACAAGTGCGACAGCTAGACAGGTCGCCACAACACCCACACCAATTGTGACCATCATTCTGTTGACACGGGATGTGAAAACCAGAGGTTTCTTTGCCTTGTTGGGGCGCGGAAAAAAGACACCAGCCAGGATCAGGAAGATGATGCCCGCCAAGATGGCGCTCGGCCAAGCAGCCAGCAGACTCAGCCCAGCAATAACAATCACCAGAATCTGCGGGATCCAAGCCCCACGATGAGCTGTCAACCAGGTGAACTGCTCACGAGCTCGATAGGAGCCTAGTTGGAACATGTGCATATGTGTGACAACGATTGAGACTGTCGCTAACACTGACAGGGCAACAAGGATCCAAACCATAGGGGTTAGCTTATCTTCAGAAAGGATTCAACGACGCGCGTGAAAGCATACTGCTGGTCGATGAAAGAATAATGCCCCGCCCCAGGAAGAACCACCAACCCGGACCCAGGGATGGCTTTCTCCATTCTTTGCCCATCCGACAGCGGTGTGTCGGTGTCGTTTTCTCCCCAGATGAGCAGGGTTTCGGCCGTGATCTGTGGCAGGAGTGGTTCCATGTCAGTGTTGACGACTTTGACTAGGGAGGCCCTCATGACTGGAGAGGCGGCACCATAATCAGCGGAGCCTAGTGTTTTCTGGAACCGGTTCAGGGCTGTGGGAAAGAGTTTGGCTACCGGTGGGAGGCTGAGTAGTGCTTTGCCTACTTTGTAGGAGCGTACGCGCAGGTGGTATCGCCATGATCGATGGGGAATGATGCCGGCGGAATCAACGAGAATCAACTTGGTGATCGTGAAGGGCAGGTCTTTGCGTGCTGCGAGACCGATTCCGACACGCCCGCCATGGGAGTGACCGAGCAGGATAGTCTCACCTGGGTCGAAGCTGGAGATGAACTCTTCGGTGAAGTGGAGGTATTCGTCCATCCCCCAAGGCTGATCGGGTTCACTGGAGTTTCCACATCCAGGAAAATCCAAGCTCACCACTGTGTAGGCCACACTGAGGGCCTCAGCAATGTGTTGAAAGAGATTCTGGTTGGATCCCCACCCGTGGAGGAGAAAAACATAGGGGCCATCCCCGCGTACAGTGCCATGAACGTTGATACCGTCCACTGTTTTGATCACTGGAATAGCCTCCTGAATTGTGGCGGTTAGCCTACCATAGGGGGTATGAAGATCACCTCGCAGATGGCTTTTGATGCTCCACCGCCAGCGGTGGCTGACATGCTCGTCAACCCGGATTTTGCCCAGCATGTTGGTCAAGAGATTAACGCCGATCAGGTCACCACCACCGCAATTGCTGATGGATTGAGTGCTACTTTCACGCTGGAATCCCCCGTGGCTGCTCGCAGGTTTCTCGGATCACATATGGTGATCACCGAGACAGTCACCTGGGGGAAACCCGTTGGCCAGACGTACACTGGCCAGATCAACCTCAGTGTTGCTGGTGTCCCCGCCTCAGCCCAGGGCCCCACAAAGCTCTCACCCACCCCCACTGGCTCCCAACTGGACTATTCAGCTGATTTCCACGTCAAAATCCCGATCATCGGCAAACAGATCGAAAAGCTCGCCGCCGAATATCTCACCGACATCATCAGTGCCTGCGAGGCTGTCGGCAACCAGTGGTTGCGTGAGAATTCTTGATGAGGTAAGCAATACCGACAATCGTCTGGGTGTCACGACTGGTAGATTCTTTGTTCCGCTAGAAGGTTGCTGATGCAAAGATTGAGTTCGAATTGTCTCGCATCGAATCCTGCCATTTCAGTATCGATGATTGTTGGCACCACAGCTGTGTCCACCCATTCCAGCATGCCATCTAAGACAAGGTCAGCATAGTCGTAGAGTGTGAAACCATCTTCGAAGTCCACTGCGCTGTCCTCCAGTACGATGAGGTACTGCTCTCTTATCTGACTACCAACCTGTATTGATGCATCATCGTTTAGATCCTCTTCTTTCCAGGTAGTGGGGATTTCTAGCTTCAGGTTGGAATAGGTTGATTCAACTGTCCAGGTTCTCGTTGAGCCGCGAGCTGTGCCTTGCGAACTCGGTGCACCTTGAGTGCTTGTTGTGTCCTGAGTTCTTGGTACGCCTTGAGGAAGCCCAGGAAATCCGGGTATGCAACTAGTTGCCGATGACAACACAACTCCCACAACGGCAATCTCACCAGGAGGAGAAGTCTGGATCGTCAGTGTCCCAACCCTCAACTCGATGGTCAACCAGAGTAGCAGCAATTTCTTCAGGAGTAACCCCGTAGGGCAACTCTGCATGCAACGAGAAGCTCTTGTCCGACACGACGATCCTAGGAGCGTCCTCAGGCATTAATGACCTCACCCACGCTGCATTCCTTACCGTCAACTCAGGGGTTGAATCCATGCCAATGAGTTGACCATCCTCATAAAGGTTCAACATGAAAAAGTCTTCGCCCTGTGCTTGAACTCCAATTGCGACTTTGGTAGTGCTGTTTTCCCCAAATCGAATCGAGACACATTTCGGCCACCTCTCTTCACTGGCTTTGGCGAGCTGTTCGCGAGTAATAGGCAGTTGAACTTGGCTCGGGCAAAAGATTAAAGCTCCACGGAGAATCGCCCAACCGTTAGGGAAGTGTTTTGTCATGGTATCACCGTTACTACTATATCAATGTCTGCTCCCACTAATGATCGTGCTCTCACGCCAAGGAATTCTGCTGCAGCCTCAGTGTTTGTAATTATGTTCAACCTTGCCACAGGATTACTTCCATCCCTAATAGCCGCACCATATCGAATCATTTCGTCATCGAAGTCCCTGAGGAGAAAATCTGGGCGCCCACCTTCATACATGGCCCGTCCACTCCCGGGTTCAACGACATACTTTGCATCAACTGCAGTGACACCGTCAAGGTCCACACGCACGCTGTCAGCCCAAATAGCTTCGTCGCCTATAGGGATCCTGTATTCTTCTGGACCAGCTACACGGTGTTGATAGTCGGCCCAAGCATCCTCGGTTGTGGTTGTTCGTCGTGTACGCAGAGGCCCTGTGTCTGGGCCATTTTTGAGATCGTTAACCCAGTCAGCGCGTGCTTGTGGATTAGCCCATTGCTCTCCTGGTCCGTAACCAGGTTTCACTGGTTCTATGGATGTAGAATTCGTCGTCGCTGGTCGTTCTGGTTT
>Ga0082212_10000985_pt1 | contig 41811 bp, 34 predicted proteins | sample TergutNt197P3_FD_71548 | JGI IMG/M metagenome (GOLD analysis project Ga0082212, IMG submission 71548) | Neocapritermes taracua P3 segment gut microbial communities from Petit-Saut dam, French Guiana - Nt197 P3 | ecosystem: Host-associated > Arthropoda: Insects > Digestive system > Gut ...
CAGGGCCGTCACTTTCAAGGCCAGGGGTTCAAGGTAGTCGAATTTGATAATATCGCCGGGGTGGGTCGGCTGACGGGTCATTTTCGTGCGCATGGCCCCCTCCCATCAGTTATTAAACGAAGGCTTTATAGGAAACATCAAACATGGCGGATATGCGTTTGGCGATTTCCAGGCCTATGGTCCGTTTGCCTTTTTCCATCTCAGAAATGTGGTGCTGGCGAACTTTCAGTTTTTCGGCCAAGGCTTTTTGGGTCAAACCTTCCCTGACCCTTAAACCATGCAGTCGGGACCTGGGATGGGCTTCGGAAAAAACTTCTGATGACCTGGGCCAGATACTGACGAGCCTTGAGGCGAGCCTGCTCGACGGTCATGTCGGGGAAAATGCCAAGTTGGATTTTTTTGCTTGGCGCATTGCGGCCTTTACCGGGACGATAGTAGTAGTAGAAGGCTTTATGCCCCGAAGGGCTGAGCCTGACGGCCAAGCCAGCCATCGTTTCATCATAAATAGTCTGCCGGGTTGCGGTCGGCTGAAGGGCTTCAATGGCCGTTTTGGTGAATTTCAGGGCTTGCTTGTCGCTGGTTTTCATGTTAGCCTCTTGACTATTCCGATAGCCGCCGGGAAAACATGATTGATAATCACAAGGCCGTCTGGGGAATCACCGGGGAACCACCGGAGAACAAATGTAGTCCAATTTGGTCATATTCAGAATAAATAACCTATTGAAATTAGTCAAGTGGTCAAACGTGGAAAAACTCAAAAAAACGGTTGTTTCATGACTGGCAGTCATGAGGTCAGGGGTTCGATCCCCCTCAGCTCCACCAAGAATATCAAGGGGTTAGGCGAATGGGCCTAACCCTTTTTGATTTATTTTCTCAATATGTACTCCCATTGTACTACTTTTTTCAATTGCTTACCTCACCTTCACCTGACTTCATTTAACCGGCCATCCGTGGAGGTTTTCTCCCGCCTCGGCCAGGCCCTCGGGGGTCTCCCTCGACTGGCTGGCTGGCCGGACGGATGACCCGAAGGTTCACCAGAAATGGTCAAAATAAAGGCCCCGGTCAAGCCGAGGCTGGGGTACGGCGCTGTCCGGTGGCCACGGCACCGGACGGGCAGCTTTTTTGGTGTTACGCCTCTTACTCAGAGTCAGAGTTGAGTATATCTGCTGCTTCCACAACAATCTCGGCATCGTATACCTCAAAGGCTCGGGAGGCCATCTTTTCAAGGGCCTCCCTGGCAATGGCCATGTACTTCCTTGCCTCCGGGTCGGCCGCTCCTTCCGCAAAGGCCTCCAGAGCCAACATGGCGGCCTGATAGCCTTCTTTAAAGCCATGCTTCATGCCTTGGACCGTCGCGTCCTTGATGTTTTCAACAACCGTCACCTTTGTCGTTTTCATGCCTTCCTCGCTCATGGCAACGTGCTCGTCCGTTGAGATACTTGTAAAACTCCTGAGCCTCGGGGCTGTCCTTCACCATGGCTTCTGCCAAAACAGGCGGCCACGCCCAGGGAGTATGCGCGGGGCTGATCATTCGATCAGGACCAGGGCGGGGGATTCTTGGAATCACCGTAGAAGGCCAGATTGCCACTGGCAGGGGAAGATGTCAAGAGGGGCTGGCTCCACGTAGCGCTGTTTTGTTCCTGCCCACCTGCCTCTCATAACACTTCAACGGACATTTCTATTTATTGGCAGCGGGAACAACAAAAATGGTTGCTTTGCCGAAAGAAAATGCGTTAAAATAAATAGCGATACAATAAAAAGTGCGTTTGTCTGGCTTTCCAAGTTGCGAAGAAATAAAAATATTTCTGCGCAAAACCTGGAAAAACTAACGTGTAAGCACTCCCCTGGCGCTTGCACCTCAAAGACCGCAACGCGGCGAAATGGAGGTTATTTATGAAGTGTTTTGCAATGCTCGGAATAGGCAAGACTGGCTGGATCGAGAAAGAAAGGCCGGCCTGCGGGCCGCTTGACGCGATCCTCCGTCCGATAGCGGTGGCTCCATGCACTTCGGACGTACACACCGTATGGGAAGGCGCTATAGGCGATAGAAACAATTTGATACTCGGGCACGAAGCCGTAGGCGAGGTCGTCGAGGTCGGTCCCCTCGTTAAGGATTTCAAAAAAGGTGATCGCGTTATTGTCCCGGCCATAACTCCAGACTGGAATTCACTGGAAGCCCAGGGAGGGTATTCCATGCATTCCGGCGGTATGCTTGGCGGATGGAAATTCTCGAACATTAAGGATGGGGTCTTTTCTGAATTTTTTCATGTAAATGATGCTGACGGCAATATAGCGTTGCTTCCGGACGGCATTGATCCGGCAGCCGCCACAATGCTTTCTGATATGGTTCCGACGGGTTTCCACGCTTCAGAGTTGGCCCGGGTGGAATATGGGGACGAAGTTTGTGTTATCGGTATCGGCCCGGTGGGGCTCATGGCGGTCGCGGGAGCGGTCTTAAAGGGCTCTTCGCGGGTATTCGCGGTGGGCTCAAGGCCAAATTGCGTTCAGATCGCCAAGGAATATGGCGCCACGGATATTATCAATTACAAAAACGGTCCTATCGACTCGCAGGTGCTGGCGGCGACAAACGGTAGAGGGGTGGACAAGGTTCTTATTGCAGGCGGCGACTGTGATACCTTTATCGAGGCCATAAAAATGCTTAAGCCGGGCGGAGCCATAGGCAACGTGAACTATCTCGGCGAAGGCGAGTTTATCCGCATACCGCGGGCCGAATGGGGCGTCGGCATGGGGCACAAGATGATAAATGCCGGTCTCATGCCGGGCGGCCGGCTGAGAATGGAAAAGCTGGCTTCCTTGCTTGTCAACAAACGCGTTGACACCTCCAAGATGCTGACCCACCGTTTCGAGGGCTTTGACAAGATTGAGGAAGCCCTTATGCTCATGAAAGATAAGCCGGCTGATCTTATAAAGCCGGTCGTAACGATCAAATGGTAAGGTAAGCCAGGAAAAACCTTGATGTTGTCAGATGAGTACTCTGTAATATCAAGGTTTTTCTTTGCTTTCCCTGGCCCTTCATTGCTATGGATTGGGGCTTAATTGGAAGAAAAGCCTTTCAAGTAGTTGGCCAGGCCGTCGGTCAGGCCGTCGGCCAGGCGGTCCAGATAGGCCCCGCTAGCCAGGCGTCCGGCCTCTTTTTCATTGGTTATGAAGCCGATTTCAATTAAAAGGGCCGGCGCTTCCGTGCCCGCCAGGACGAAGAAGGGCGCCTCCTTGACCCCCAGGTCGCGGGTTTTGTAGTCCTTGGCCAGGGCGGTAACGGCCGCCTTGTGGAGGGTCTGGGCCAGGGCGCCGGATTCGGCTATCTTGGTGTTCCTGGCCAGGATCTGCAGAATGTCCTGGAGCTCCGAAATGGTCTTGTCCGCGGTGGCGTTTTCCCTGGCGGCCACGGCCATGGCCGAACGGTCGGTGGCGAAGTTCAGGATGTAGGTCTCAAACCCCTCCACCTTACCCAGGTCATTGGCGTTGACGTGGAGGGAGATGAACAGGTCGGCCTTTTTTTCCTGGGCTATCCTGGCCCGGCGCGACAGGGTCAGGAAGCGGTCGTCGTTGCGGGTCAGAATGACGGTCAGGCCCAGGCGCCTGGTCAGACGGTCGGCCAGTTTCTGGCCCAGCTTCAGGGTGATGTCCTTTTCCTGGAGGCCGAAGGCGGTGGCCCCGGCATCCTTGCCGCCGTGGCCCGGGTCGATGACCACGGTTTTGACCTTGAGACCAAGTTGGCGGGCCAGAGAGTCCGCCGGGGCCCTGGAACCGGGCGGGCGGATGGGCGGGGGCGGGGGCGGTTCCGGGGGGGCCTCGGGCGGGGGCTCTTTGAGGGTTGCGGCCTCTTTGGCCACCTGGAAGACCAGGCGGGGCGGATCATCCAGAAGGGACGGCCGGTAGGGATAGGCCTGGGGCAGGTCCAGCACCAGTCTGGTTATGTCTTTTTGATATTGGCCAATTTTGGCCAGGTTGACCAGAGGGGTCTTTTCCCTTAGCTGGAGCCGGACCCCGGGGGCGATGACCGTGTTCTTAAGGTCGGCGTAGGCCCGGAAGGAGCCGCCGGCGGCGGGAACCAGATTGTAAAGATAGGAGATGCTCTTGTCGAGATAGGCGGTGACCGTGGTGGAATGGCCGTGGTCTACCAGATGAAGGAAATAGACCTGGGCCAGCCCGTCGGATCGGGGCTTGGGCAGGGCCGGCAATCCAGGGGTGGGGGGGGTATTCGCGCTCCTGGCCGCGGCGGCCGGCCGGCCGCGGACCTGGGCCAGAAGCCGGCGGGCCGGCTCCACCAGGGGGCTTTCCGGGTAGTTCAGTTCCACCTTGAGCAGTTGTTTGACGGCCGGATCCAACTGCTTGAGTTCAAAAAGGGCCTGGCCGGAAATGAACTGGGACTCGGCCGAATAGGAGCAGCGGGGGCAGTCGCGCACGGCCCGGCGGGCCAGTTCGTCGGCCTTTTTGAAATCAGCGGCTTCTTTGAATTTGCGGCCGGAGGTCAGGGCCAGGTCCGCGCCCCAGGCTCTGGCCCGGCCGGCGAAGCGGGGGTCTTCCTGGGCCAGGGCCGCCTTTTCATATTCCTTGATCAGTTCCAGCCAGTTGCTCCGGCTCTTGAGGCGCTCGGTATCGGCCAGAAAGGCCTCGCGGTTCTTGTTGGCCCGGACCAACTCCCCTTCGGCCCGGCCCGGCCCGGCTCCGGGGCCGGTCAGGAGCCAGGCGGCCAGGGCCGCGGCCAGGGCCAGGCGGGGCCAGGCGATTTTGATGGGCCGGGCGAACCTGCTCATGGTTCCAGCTCCTGGCCCTCCGCGGTTTCATCCAAAAGTTTTTTGGCTTCCTGGTTCAACTCGTTCAACAGGTTCAGGGCGGCCAGGGGGGTCAGGGTCTCCGGGGCCAGGGCGGCCAGGCGCCGCACCAGGGCCGGCGGTTCCGGGGTCGGCGGCTCCGGCCTTGGCGGTTCCGGCGTCGGCTCGTCGAAGAGGCTCAACTGCCGGATGGCCGGGCGCACCACGAAGTCGCGCCCTTCGGACAGATCGGTCAGGACGTCCTGGGCCCGGTCCAGCACCTTGGGCGGGAGGCCGGCCAGGGCGGCCACGGTCAGGCCGTAGCTGCGGCTGACCCCGCCGGGCTTAAGTTCGCGCATGAAGATGATGCGGGGGCCGGTTTTTTTGACCGAGACGTTGAAATTGCGCACCCTGGTCTTGGATTCGGCCAGTTTGATCAACTCGTGGTAATGGGTGGCGAAGAGGGTGGGCACGCCCGGGCCGCCGAGGTCGTGGAGGTATTCGGCGATGGCCCAGGCCAGGGCCAGGCCGTCGTAGGTGGAAGTGCCCCGGCCGACCTCGTCCAGCACCACCAGGCTCCGGGGGGTGGCCAGGGCCAGGATGCGGGCGGTTTCGTTCATCTCCACCATGAAGGTGGAGCGGCCCCGGGCCAGGTCGTCGGCCGCGCCGACCCGGGTGAAGATGCGGTCGCGGATGGAGAGGCGGGCCGAGGCGGCCGGCACGAAACTGCCGGCCTGGTTCATCAGGACGATGAGGGCGGTCTGGCGCAGGACCGTGGATTTCCCGGCCATGTTGGGGCCGGTGATGATCAGGAATTTTTCGCGGGAGTCCAGGCGCACGTCGTTGGCCACGAAGCTCCGGCCCGGGGGCATCAGGGCCTCCACCACGGGGTGGCGGCCGCCGGTGATGTCGATCAAATCCTCCTCGGTCAGCTCCGGCCGCGTCCAGCCGTATTTTTCAGCCCCGGCGGCGAAACAGGCCAGGACATCCAGTTCGGCCAGGATGGCGGCGGCTTCCTTGACTGGTCCGGCCCAGGCCGAGACCAGGTCTTTGAGTTCCTCAAAGAGCCGCTCTTCCAGGGCCAGGCGCCTGGCGCCGGCGCTGGCGATTTTTTCCTCCCACTCTTTCAGTTCCGGGGTCAGGAAGCGTTCCCCGCCGGCTATGGTCTGCTTGCGGATCCAGTCGGCCGGGACCAGGGCCAGGTTGGCCTTGGTCACTTCCAGGTAGTAGCCGTAGATGCGGTTGAAGCCGACCTTCAGGGAATTGATGCCCGTTCGCCGTCTTTCCCGGGACTCCAGGGCGGCAATGCCGCTTTTGCCGCCTTTTTCCAGGTCCAGCAGTTCGTCCAGTTCGGCCGAGGCTCCGCGCTTGATGACCCCGCCGTCCCTGAGGTTGAAGGGCGGGTTGTCCGCCAGGCGGCTGTGGAGGGTTTCGGTCAATGGCTCAAAAAGCGGCAGCCTGTCGCCCAAATGAGCCAGGCGGGCGGAGTTCAGGCGGGTCATAAGGCCGCGCACCTCCGGCATAAGGCTCAGGGTGTCGCGCAATAAGGCCAGGTCGCGGGGACCGCCCCGCCCCAGGAGGATGCGGCTTAAGGCTCTTTCCAGGTCGCCGGTTTTTTTGAGTATGGCCGCAAGCGAAGCCCGGGCCAGGCCGTGCCGCAGGAGTTCCTCCACCGCGCCGTGGCGGGCCGAGATGGCCGCCGGATCCCTTAGGGGCTTGGCCAGCCACTGGCGCAGGAGGCGGGCGCCCATGGCCGTGTCCGTCAGGTCCATAAGACCCAGAAGGGAGCCGGATAATTCCCCGTGGCGCAAGGTCTTCAGGATTTCCAGGTTGGCCAGCGCGGTTTCGTCCAGCACCAGGTGGGGCTGGCTCCACAACAGGCGCGGCGGAGCCAGGTGCTTGAATTCCCCCTGGCCGCATTCCCGGGCGTAGGCCAGGACCGCTCCGGCCGCTCCGGCCGCCTCCGGCCATTTGTCCAGTTCCCAGGCCGCCAGGGCCGGGGCGCCGAAGAGGTCCGAAAGTTCCCGGAAACCCTCGTCCGGGGACAGGGCCGGGCGGAAGGTGGGAAAGATGTGTTCCTGGTTCAGGATATCCAGGAATTCAGGCGGCGAGTCTTCCGGCAGAAGGCATTCGCGGGGGGCGAGAGCCGAAAACTCCGTCCGGAGGCTTTCCCAATCCTCGAAAATCCCCAGCACCAGGTCCCCGGTGGAAACTTCCAGGGCCGCCAGGCCCAGGCGGCCGGCCTCGGGCCGCACGGCGGCCAGGTAACGGGCTTCGCCGGTCCCTTCGGCGGTCAGAGGCAACCCCGGGGTGCCCACCTGCCAGACGGCCCGGGGCACCAGGCCCTTGATTTTCGACGGGTCGCCCACCTGGTTGGCCACCACCACGTGGTGCCCGGCCTCGGTCAGGCGGTTGGCGTAGCCCAGGCCCGCGGCCACCGGCACCCCGCACATGGGGATGGGTTCTTCGCCTTTCCGGGCGCGGCTGGTCAGGGTTATTTCCAGGAGGGGCGCGGCTTTTTCGGCGTCCTGGAAGAACATTTCGTAAAAGTCGCCCATCTGGAAAAAGACGACCGCGTCGGGATAGCGGGCCTTGAGCTCCATATACTGGCGCATGGCCGGAGTGAGCTGGTCGTCACTCATTGAAGGCGGGCGCCAGCTTGTCGTAGGTGGCCAGGAGATGTTCGGAGATGACCCTGGTCTCGCCGAAGACGGTCATATAGTTGCTGTCGCCTTGGTAGCGGGGGGTGACGTGGATATGGAGGTGGTCTTCGACGCTGCCCCCGGATACCCGGCCCTGGTTGATGCCGAGGTTGAACCCCTGGGGGGCCATGATCCGGTCCAGGATATCCGTGGCCCGGGCCGCCTGGTTCATCAGGGCCAGGCGTTCGTCCTCTCCGGCCGCGGAGAGGGACGGGATGTGCCGGCGGGGAGAGATCAACAGATGCCCGTTGTTGTAGGGATAAAGGTTCATCATCACCAGGACCAAATGGTCGCTGAAAAGGACCAGGCGGTCGCGGTCCGGCCCCTTATGGTCCGGGGGCAGACAAAGAAAACAGCCCTTCTCCCGTTTACCGGTGATATAGCTCATGCGCCAGGGCGCCCAGAGGGTTTCCATGTATCAGGCGAAGGCTTCCGCCCGGGGGGCCGTATCCCGGGGCAGGCTTTTTTTTATCAGGCTGGTCAGATAGGGCTTCGGCCAGGCTTCCCTGAAATCCGTGACCCCGGCTTCCGCCAGGGTCTGGACCGTCTGGGTCCAGAGGACCGGCGAGGTCATTTGGGTCAGGAGCCGGGCCTTGATTTCGGCCGGGTCGTCCGTGGGCCGGGCCGTGCTGTTGGGGACCACCTGGCAGGTCGGAGGCCGGAAATCCGTTTTTTCCAGTTCGGCCGCGAATTTTTCCTGGGCCGCGGCCATCAGCGGGCTGTGGAAGGCCCCGGAGAGGGGCAGGGGCAGGACTTTGCCGTTTTTCATCTTGACGTATTTACCGGCGGCCGCGACAGCCCGGATGTCCCCTGAAATGACTATCTGGTCCGGGGTGTTGAAATTGGCCATGACCACCGGCCCCTCGTTGCGGGCCAGTTCGCACACGGCCCCCAGGTCTTCGGCGGACAAGCCCAGGATGGCCGTCATGGCCCCGGGGTTTTTCAAGGCGGCCTCTTCCATGATGGCGCCCCGCCGGCTGACCAGGGCCAGGGCGGTCCGCTCGTCGAAAACCCCGGCCGCGCACAGGGCGCTGAATTCCCCTAAGGAGTGGCCGCAGGCGAAGTCGGGCTTGAGGCCGGCGGCCCTCATCAGCCGGTGGCCCATCAGGCTGGTCGCCACCACGGCCGGCTGGAGGTTGGCGGTTTTGGAAAGTTCCTCCAGCGGACCTTCCAGGCAGAGCCGGGTGACGGGCCGGCCGGAAACTTCGTCGGCCAGGGCCAGGATCTCGCTTAGGGCCGGATCCCGGTCCAGCCAGCTTCGGGCCTGGCCCACGAACTGTCCACCCTGTCCGGGGAAGATGAAGGCGATAGGCATGGGTGTTTCCTTTCCGCTTACCTGACGCGGTTGTATTTGCTCGGCAGGTTAAGCCTGGTGAAGCCCTGGTAGCCCTGTCCGAACCAGTAGGAGTCGGCCAGGATAACGGCCAACTGGGGTACCACGGCATCCCGGTCATGGTCTATGACCATGTGGACTTGCCACTTGGAGCCCGGGGAATGTTTTTCCAGGGTCGCGCCCAGGTTTTTCAGGTCATAGAGGTCGGTCTGGCCATCCAGGGACGACAGGGCGATCTCGGTCAGGGCCAGCATGGCCGTCCAGGGGTAGGGATAGGGCCAGGTGGCTATTTGCCCCGGGGGCCTGAGGTTCATATAGTGCTCGTCAGCCAGGGCCAGGAGGCGGTTCCATTGGCCGAAGAGGTCATGGGTGGGTTTGGCCAGGTTCAGGACTTCGGGGATGCCCAGAAAGAGCGCCGGTTGGCCCGGATCCAGGGCCAGTCCGCCCCGCCGCACCGCGAAGGCCGTCAACAGTTCGCTCACTTGGGCGTCGGCGGAATGGAAGGCCAGCCGGCCCTGGTGGCGTTTAAGGTGATCATCCAGGGTTTCTTCAATGAAGGCGGCCACCGCATCCTTTTCGGCCGTCAGGGGGTCCGGGCAGTGATCGGCCTCGATCAGCTCCAGGCCAAGGTCTTCGGCGGCCTGGGCCATGATCCGCCTCTGGCGGTTGAAAAAATGCAGTTTTTGGTGGCGGGGGAAGGAAAAATTGATCAGGGCCCTGGCCCCCGCGCGCTGGGCCAGGACAGGCAGAAGGAAACCGCGGGCGGCGTGGTTGAGGCTGACGACCAGGCCGGCCGCCCGGCTCATTTCCTGAGGGGCTTCATCGGGTTCCAGGGCGATTATGAGAATATCCGGTCGCCTGGCCTTGAGCCTGGCGCAGCCCTCCAGGCTGCCGAAGGGCGCGCCGCTTAGGATGAGGGCCTTGACTTCCGGTTCCTCGGCCAGAGCCTCCAGGGTTTTTTGGACGGCCCGGGGGTTGGTCTGGGCCTCGGCCGGAAAATGCCTTAAGGAAACCCGCCTGGCCCAGCGCTGCCGGTCCAGGATCTTTTTGAAGGCTTCGGCGTAAGGGTCTTCCGGCCCGTAGTGGCGGAGGGGAGGGGAGAAGATCACCGCCTTGGCCGGGGTGGGGCGGCGGGGCGTCTCCTGGGCCTGGGCCAGCGGCGCGGCCAGGCCTGAGAGCAGAAAGGACAGCGCGGCCGCAGCAAGAAACAAGGCAGCCAGCCGGGCGGATGTTTCTTTTGGCAAATTATCCAAAAAGGTTCCCCGGGCTTCAAGGGCCGGCTCCGCCGGCTTTTTTAATCGTTTGAGGCTTTGGCCTGGGCCAGGAGACCGCCGGCTTTGAGCATGAGGGCCTGGCGTTCGGATACCTCCAATTTTACCGCAAAATCCCGGCCGGTGGTCAAGTTTTTTAGGGTCAGCCGGCCGCCGGCTCGAAGAAGGCCCAAGCCGCCCAGGGCCAGGCGGTGGCCCGGGGCCAGTTCTTCGCGGTCGCCGGGGTTGACCAGTTCCAGGGGCAGGATGCCGAAATTGACCAGGTTGGCCTTGTGGATGCGGGCGAAACTTTCGGCAATGACGGCCCGGAGCCCCAAATAACGGGGGGCCAGGGCGGCGTGTTCCCGGCTGGAGCCCTGGCCGTAATTTTGACCGCCCACCACGAACCCGCAGCCCTTTTCCTTTAGGCGTCCGGCGAAATCGGGGTCGATATTGGAGAAGATATAGCGGGAAATGGCCGGGATGTTGGCCCGAAGAGCCAGGATGTGGGCGCCGGCCGGCAGGATGTCGTCGGTGGTGACGTTATGGCCCAGGGCCAGCATCACTTCGGCTTCCAGGTGATCGGGCAGGGCGTCGAAATCGGGCAGGGGCGCTATGTTCGGCCCGCGTTCTATGACCACCCCCCCCGCCTCGGCCTCCGGGGCCGGGGGGATGAGGAGCGTATCATCGAGGGCGAAGCGTTCGGGCGGCGCTATGGCCGGGGCCGGGCCGAAAGTCCGGGGATCGGTCAAAAAACCGGTCAGGGCGCTGACCGCGGCCGTCTGGGGACTTACCAGGTAGAGGCCGGCGTTGGCCGTGCCGCTGCGTCCGGGGAAATTGCGGTTGGAGGTGCGCAAGGATACCCCCTCGGTCCGGGGCGCCTGGCCGACGCCGTTGCAGAAACCGCAGGCGGTTTCCATTATCCGGGCCCCGGCGGCTATGAGGTCGGCCAGGGCTCCGCGGTCGGCCAGTTCCTGAAAGACCTGGCGGGAACCCGGGGCTATGATCAGGCTGAGGTGTGGCGGCAGGCGGCCGCCTTTCAGAATTAAGGCCACGGCCATGAGGTCCTCGTAGGAAGCGTTGGTGCAGGAGCCTATGGCTATCTGGTCCACCTTCAGACCCGCCAGATCCGCCACTTCCCGGACCTGGTCCGGGGAATGGGGAAGGGCGGCCAGGGGGGCCAGTTTCGACAGGTCGATGTCCAGTTCGGCCTCGTAGCCGGCCTCCGGGTCGGCGGCCAGGGGCGTGAAATCTTCGGCCCGGCCCTGGCGTTCCAGGAAGGCCCGGGTGTTTTCATCGGCCGGGAAGAGGGCGGTGATGGCCCCGGTCTCTATGCTCATGTTGGCTATGGTGGCCCTCTCCGGCACGGAAAGGCCGGCCAGGCCGGGTCCGGCGAATTCCAGGATGCGGCCCCGGCCCCCGGATACGGTCAGGCGTCTTAGGACTTCCAGGGCCACGTCCTTGGCCGTGCTCCATGGTTCAAGCCGGCCGGTCAGCGTGATGCGCATCACTTCCGGCATGGGCAGAAAAAACGGCCGGCCGCCCATGGCCGCGGCCACATCCAGCCCGCCGGCCCCGATGGCCAGTTCCCCCACCGCGCCGCCCGTGGTGGTGTGGCTGTCGGCCCCCAGGAGGACCTCTCCGGGCACGGCGAAACGTTCCAGGTTGACCTGGTGGCAGATGCCGCCGCCGGCCTTGGAGTAGTATAGTCCGAACTTCCGGGCCGCCGAGGCCAGAAAGGCGTGGTCGTCGGCGTTCTCGAAGCCCACCTGGAGAATGTTGTGATCAGTGTAGACGAGGCAACGGCGGATCCTGACCCGGGGGAAGCCCAGGGCCTCGAACTGCAGGAGGGCCATCTGGCCGGTGGCGTCGTGGACCAGGGTCTGATCCACGGCCAGGCCTATTTCCCGGCCTGGAACCATCTCGCCGGCCCTCAAATGGGCCTTGATTATTTTTTGCGCCAGGTTCATGGTCTTGCGACCTTTCATATGATGTTTTCAGACACCGCCTGGCCGAAGGCCGAGGTGGAGACCGGGGCGACCCCGGCCATCTGCCGGGCCAGGTCATAGGTGACGAGGCCGGCGGCTATGGTCCGGGCCACGGCCGTCCGCACTTTTTCGGCGGCTTCGGGCCAGCCCATGAATTCCAGCATCAGGGCCCCGGAGAGGATGAGGGAGCCGGGGTTGGCCCTGTCCTGTCCGGTGTATTTCGGGGCCGTGCCGTGGGTGGCCTCGAAAACGGCCAGGCCGTCGCCCACGTTGGCCCCCGGGGCCAGGCCCAGGCCGCCTATCTGGGCGGCCAGGGCGTCGGAGAGGTAATCACCGTTTAGGTTGGGCATGGCCAGCACCGAATATTCGTCGGGCCTCAGGAGGGTCTGCATGAACATGTTGTCGGCGATCCGGTCCTTGATGACCAGGCGGCCGTCATCCCCGGCTTCGTCTTCCGGTACGGTCAGGCTCCCGAATTCCTCCCGGGCCAGGGCGTAACCCCAGGCGCGGAAGGCGCCTTCGGTGAATTTCATGATGTTGCCCTTGTGGACCAGGGTCAGGCTGGGGGCCTTATGGGCCAGGGCCCATTGGAGGGCCATCCGGATGAGGCGCTTGGAGCCGGATTCGCTCATGGGCTTCAGGCCCAGGGCGCTGTTGGGTTTGACGAAGGCCTTGAGGCGTTCGGCGGCGAAACGTCTCAATTCTTCGGCTTCAGCGCTCCCGGCCGGCCATTCCAGGCCGGCATAGACGTCTTCGGTGTTTTCCCGGAAAATTATCATGTCCACCTTTTCCGGGTGCTTGACCGGGCTGGGGCCGCCGGGGATCCAGCGGACCGGCCGGAGGCAGGCGTAGAGGTCCAGTTCCTTTCTGATGGCCACGTTGAGGCTCCGAAGGCCGCCGCCCACCGGGGTGGCCAGGGGGCCTTTGAGGCTTATACGGTGTTCCTTCAGAGTGGCCAGGGTGGAGGCCGGCAGGTATTCCCCGGTTTCTTCCAAGGCCTTAAGGCCGGCCGGGATTTGAAGCCAGGTGATGGGGGCGTGGCCGCTTTTGGCCACGGCGGTGTCCAGGACGGGCCGGGCGGCCCGCCACAGTTCAGGTCCTATGCCGTCGCCCGTGATTATCGGAATGACGGGTTGTTCCGGGGTGACGAAGGCGCCGTCCGGTCCGAGGCTGACGAGGTTGGCCATGCGGGGTTCTTCCGTGTGGTCGGGTTTGATCAGACCAGGGTTAAAAAATAAAAAAAGACCAGGGTGAAAATTTCGGTCAGTTCCACGCTGGCGCCCAGAAGGTCGCCGGTGATGCCGCCCAGGGCCCGGTGCCAGACCGGAACCAGGGCCAGGCCGAACAGGAGGGCCGCGGCGGCGGCCAGAAGGGCGGGGGGGCCGAAAATCAGGCTGGGGCCGAAGGTGAACAGGGCGGCCAGGCCCAGTTCCCGGGGGCCGGACCTCTCCACCATGAAGCGGCCCTGGCCGGTTTCGGCCCCGGCGTAACGGCTCAGGACGGCCACCACCGAGGCGCCCAGGCGGCCCCAGGCCGGCCAGAGCAGCAGGAGCCAGGGGGCGGCCGGGACCAGGTGGGTCAGAAGCTGGATTTTGATGATGATGCTCAGCACTATGGCCAGGACGCCGAAGGTGCCCTGGCGGCTGTCTTTCAAAATGGCCAGTTTTTCCGCCCGGGGCCGGTGGGAAAAGAGGGCGTCGGCGGTGTCGGCCAGGCCGTCAAGGTGAAAGCCCCGGCTAATCACGACCAAAAACAGGACCAGGGCCAGGGCGGTGAGGTCCGGGGGCAGGACTTCTCCGGCCAGAAGCCCCAGGAAACCCAGGGCCAGCCCGAAGACCAGGCCGACCAGGGGGTAGAAGGCCGGCAGGCGGCCGAACTGCTCCGGGGTCAGGGCTTCGGTCCGGCCAACGGGAAGCAGGCTGAAAAAACCTAAGGCGGCCCGTAAATTTTTTATATGGTTGAGCATTGCTCTCCAGGTAGGGGAAAATCAATTTTGGATTATATCATAGTGGTGATGGTCGGGGCAAATCAACGGCGAATGCTTGCTGAGGTTCCGGATGGAGGTCCAGAGCCACAGGAGGCGGTCCACGTAATAAGCCCAGCGGGGTGGCCTTAAGCCGAAGACGGAGGTGAGACGTTCGGTGGAAAGGCGGGAATTGGCCGGCCGCCTGGCCGGACGCCTGGCCGCCACCGACGCGGCCGGGGCCGGGCGTATGGTTTCCGGCCGGGCTTTGAGATTCCAGCCCAGCCTGCGGGCCTTGGCCACCAGGTAAACCGCAAAGCCGTACCAGCTGGTTTCGCCGGACGCGGCCAGGTTGTAGAGCCCCGAAAGATTCCGGTCAGAGGCCAGGGCCTGGTTCAGGGCCAGGGCCGTGACGCTGGAGAGGAGTTCCACCCCGGTGGGCGAGCCGAACTGGTCATCGGTCACGGAGAAACTTTCCTTCTGGTGGGCCTGTTCCAGGATGGCCCGGGGGAAACTGTGGCCCCGGTCGGAAAAAAGCCAGCTGACTCGGAAAATAAGGTGGCGGCAGCCGGAAGAGATGATGGCCTCGTCGCCCGCCAGTTTGCTGCGGCCATAAACGTTCAGGGGAGCGGCCGGGTCGTCTTCCGTATACCAGCCGTCCTTGCTGCCGTCAAAGACATAGTCGGTGGAATAGTGGATGAGCCAGGCGGACAGTTCCCTGGCCAAACGGGCCAGGCGGGCCGGGGCCTCGGCGTTGATCTGCTCGGCCCGCCGGGGTTCCGCTTCGGCCTGGTCCACCGCGGTGTGGGCCGCGGCGTTGACGATGACGGCGGGTTGGGTCCGGCGGACCAGTTTTTCCAAAAGGTCAGGCTGGGTGAAATCGGACTTTTGATGCCCGTAATGACAGACCCGGCCCAGGGGGGCCAGGCTGGCCCCCAGTTCCCAGCCCAGTCGGCCCTCGGCGCCCAAAAGAAGGATGTTCATGCGCCACCTCCGGCGGGGCGATCTGGGTCAATTTCAATATTCACGAGTCCCGTTTCACCGGCTTCATACCCGGCGGCGCAGGCGGCGCAGCGCAGGCCAGGGCCCAGCTTTTCCCCGCAGGCGCACACCCAGCCCTTTTGCCGGGCGGGATTGCCGTAGACCAGGGCGTGATCCGGCACGTCTCCGGTGACCACCGCCCCGGCCCCCACCAGGGCGTAGCGGCCGATGGTCACCCCGCAGATTATGGTGCAGTTGGCCCCCAGGCTGGCCCCGCGCTTGACCAGGGTCGGCCTGGCCTCGTTCATGCGCCGGATGGCGGCCCGGGGATTGAATACGTTGGTGAACACCATTGAAGGCCCGCAAAACACCTCGTCCTCCAGGGTCACGCCCTGGTAGAGGCTGACGTTGTTCTGCACCTTGCAGCTCCGGCCGATGGTCACGTCCGGCCCGATCACCACGTTCTGCCCTATGTTGCACTCCGCGCCGATCACGGTGCGGGTCAGGATGTGGCTGAAGTGCCAGATCTTCGTGCCGGCTCCTATACTGGCTCCCTCGTCCACGAAGGACGAGGGATGGACGAAGAATTCCGCGCTCACCGCAACACCTCTTCCAGGGCCAGGCCGACCGCGCTCACATCGTCTTGCGTCATATAAGGATGGAAAGGCAGGGCCAGGATATCCCGGCAACAAGCCAGGGCTACCGGAAAGTCTTCCGGCTGGTGGCCCAGGTGTTTGAAGGCGCCCAAGAGGTGCATGGGGGTCGGGTAATAGATATTGGTCGGTATGCCCCGGCTTTTCAGGTGCTCCGCCGCGGCGTCACGCCGGCCGCCGGAAACCAGGATGGAATATTGGGCCCAGACGCTTGTTCTCCCTTCGCCCACGCTCGGGGGCGTAACGCCCTTAAGCCCGGCCAGGCGTTTGGCGTACCAGCCCGCCACTTGCCTCCGCGCCCCGAGCTCTTCGGGAAAGACCTCCAGCTTGGCCAGCAGGATAGCGGCTTGCAAGGTGTCCAGGCGCCCGTTTACGCCGATACGCACATTGTCGTATTTGTCGCGGCCCTTGCCATGCACCCGGATGGACAGCAGGACTTCCGCCAAAGCGTCGTCATCGGTGAAGATGGCGCCGCCGTCTCCGTAGCCGCCCAGGGGTTTGGCCGGGAAAAAGCTGGTGGCCGCGGCCTGGCAGCCCAGGGCGCAGCTTTTTTTGCCGCGGTATTCCGCGCCGAAAGCCTGGGCCGCGTCTTCCAGAACCATAAGGCCGTGTCCCGCGGCGATGGGCAGGATGGCGTCGTAATCCGCCGTCTGGCCGAAAAGATCCACGGGGATGACGGCCCTGGCCCTCAGCGGGCGTTCCAGGGCGGCCCTGGGCAGAGGATGGATCGAGGCGTCCCGCTTTCGGACCGCCTCCACGGCCCTGGCCAGGGCCTCCGGGTCCATATTGAAGGTGACCGGGTCAATATCCGTCATTACGGGCGTCGCCCCCAGGAGGGCGGGCGCCTCGCCGGTGGCAAAGAAGGAAAAGGGCGGCACGAAGACCGCGTCCCCGGGCCCGAGGCCCCAGGCCATGAGGACCATCAGGAGGGCGTCCGTGCCCGAGGCGCAGCCCAGGCAATGTTTGGCCCCGGTCATCCCGGCCAGCCGTTCCTCCAGCTCGGGCACTTCCGGCCCCAGAATATAGTTGCCGTGATCCAGGACGGCCCTGATCCGGCCTTCCAGGACGGGCCTGATGCGCCGCTGCTGGGCCGCCAGGTCAATGAATTGCACGAATTTCCTCCGGTCAGTATTGCAGGGGCAAAGACACGGTCCGGCCGTCCCGGGCCGAAATATAGGCCGCTATGAGCAGTTCCAGGGATTTGAGGCCTTCCCGCCCGTCCGTTTCCGGCTCCGCCTCCCCCCGCAGAACGTCAATGACGTTCTTGAAGTAAAGGGGATGCCCGAAGCCATAGACCGAAGTGGTTTCATATCCCGCTTCCCGGACGAGGGTGTCGTAATCCTTGGGTTCGGCGAAATCCCAGATCTGGATGTCGTTCACCGCCACGCCGCCCACCCGGACCGTGCCCTTCTCGCCCATGATGGTGATGGAGCCTTCAAGGTTTTTGGGATAGGTGAGCATGGTCACGGCCATGGACCCCAGGGCCCCGCTGCGCCAGCGCAGGTTCAGGACGCCCGAATCCTCCACCTCGATGTCGCGGGCCAGGGTGGAGGTCATGGCCTGGACATCCGCGACCGGGCCGATCAGCCATTCCAGGAGATCCACGTAGTGGCTGGCCTGGTTCATGAAGGCGCCGCCGTCCATTTCCCAGGTCCCGCGCCATTGGGCGGAGTCGTAGTATTCCTGCGGCCGCTGCCAGAACACGTTGAGGTGCACCATGTAGATCTTGCCGAAACGTTTTTCCGTGACCGCCCGCTTCAGCAGCTGCAGGGTGGCGTTGCGCCGGTTCTGCTTGACGACAAACAAACGCACGCCGGCTTCGTCGCAGGCCCGAACCATGTCCAGTCCGTCCTGCCAGCGGGTGGCCATGGGTTTTTCGGTCATGACATGCTTGCCGCACCTGGCCGCCAGGATGGCCTCCTGGGCGTGGAGGCCCGAAGGGGTGCAAAGAGCCACCAGGTTGCAGCCGCTCTCGCGCAGAAGGTCTTCATAGCGCCTGAAACCCGGCACCTGGTATTTGGCCGCGTGTTTATCCAGCCTTTGGGCATCCGTATCGCAGACGGCGGCCAGCTCGAGGTTTTCGGAATGCTGGGCGATGGCCGCGAAATGGTTTTCGGAGACGCGTCCGCAACCGGCTACCGCGATGCGGATTTTCCGGCCGGTTATGGGCATCTGCATCGGCGTCATGGGGTTACCTCCGGTAAATCGATTAAATATAAGCCCAAAACCTACTATATGTCGAGGGGTATTATAATATCTATACCATATCTAGGTCAATACCCGGGCCTGGCTGGCCATAGGCGCCGGGGGAGGGCGGCCGGGGTCGGCCCCCGTCCCGCCCCCCGGCAAATGGCACTGGTCTTGCATAATACCCGGCAGGGAACGACCGCCCTGGAAAAAACGTCAAAAAACGGACGAGGTAAAGCTCATGCTCAGTTTGGAAAAACCCAAGGTCACAGTTCTGATTGCTACCTACAATCGCCCCCAGTATCTGGGCGAAGCCATTGAATCCGTCATTAGTCAGACTTTTCAGAACTGGGAGCTCATAGTCCTCAATGACGGCGGGGTGAATGTTCAGGAAGTGGTGGATAAATTTGCCGACCCCCGCATCATATATATTGACGACACCAAAAACCGGGGCGCGGCTTATCGTTGGAATCGCGGGTTGGATATGGCCCGGGGCGAATATGTATGCTACCTGGGCGATGACGACATCTTCTATCCCAATCATATCGAAGTGTTGGCCAAAGCCTTGGACGAGCATCCCGAGGTGGCCCTGGCCTATTCCGACCTCTACGGAGTTTCCTCGGTTTCGGACAAGAAGACCGGAAAGCGCTATGTTCTGGACAAGCGCGTCAGCGTTTCCCGGGGTTTCAACCGGGAATTCATGTTCCACTACAACCACGTCCTCCACGTCAGCATAATGCACCGGCTGGAGGCGGCCCGGCGGGTGGGCGGTTTCAATGAAAAGGTCAAGGTGCTCATTGAATGGAGCCTCAACCGCCGCCTGGCCTTTTTGTATGATTTCCATCATGTGGAGGAACCCACCGGGGAATACCACATGGCCGTGTTCAAGAGCGACCGCATTTCCGTGCGCGAGCGGCGCGACAGCGAGTCCTACAAGCACAACCTCCGCAAGATCCGCACCAGTTTTCCGGCCGAGCCCTGGGATAAGGTCAAGCGGGTGGATATGCTCTATCCGGTGGACGAGTGGGGCGAAAAGCTAAACCAGCATTTGATGGAAATTATCGACAATTTCGATTATCCCTTCTATATCTACCTGATCAACAACGGCACCGGCCGCACCATGAAGGAGATAAGGGCCTCCCTGGGCCGGCTTCTGGAACTCAAGAGCATAAAAATAGTCAACCTCTCCCAGAAGCAGGCCAATCCCCTCATGGCCTGCCGCCTGGCGGCCAAGGAATCCAACGCCGATTATTTTTTGCTGGCTTCCCCCAAGCTGGCCGCGGCCAAGCAGCCCAAAAGACTGTTCGCGACCTTTGACTTCATGGACCAAAATCCCGAGCACAAGGCCATCCGCTGGGCCGTGGAGGAGGAGAAGGGCAGCCCCCTGGACTGCCTGATCGAGCGGGAATATTTTATGAACCGCACCAAGCCCGGGGTTTACCGCTCCGTCCAGATCCAGGGCCTGAGCATAAACCTGGCCAAGGGCTTCAAGTTCGACGCCATGTTCACCGAGTTCAAGAAGAAAAAGAAGGAAAAGGAATTCGAGGAGGCCAAAAAGCTTCTGGACCTGATCCTGGAGGAGCGGGAGGGCTTCCCTCACATCCAGTATCTCATCCACTATTTGGCCCCGGTCTGCCTGGCCCTTAAGGATTACGACCGGCTGGAACGTGAACTGCGGGGGCTCATCGATCGGGGTTACCGGGCGGACAACCTCATCCGCCTGGGGGTCATGCTCGGCCGGTCCGGCCGCTGGCCGGAGGCGGTCCAGGCCCTTCAGGAGGCTCTGGCCGCCCACGGCCTGGCCGATGATGATTTCGGCGCCGATTGCTTCCCCTTCGACCTGGGCCGCAAGCTGTCCGTCTTTTACCTGTTGATGGCCCTGGGTGAAGCCTATCTGGAGATCAACGACCAGGTCAGATCCGCCCATTACTATCACCTGGCCTCTAAAATAAAATCAAAGGATCATGAGCCTTTCCTGGGTTTCGCCCGGGTCTGGCTGGCCACGGGGCAGCTTGAGCAGGCCGAGGCGGCCCTGGCCCGTCTCCCCTCTCCGGAAGTGGCCAAAAACGACCCTGAAACCCACCGCCTCCTGGGCAAGGTCTGCCAGAAGCGGAAGAATCTGGAATTGGCCTGGCAATGCTACAAGAAGGCCTTTGATCTCGGGCCCGACGATGCGGCCAACGTCGATCCCTTCTATTACACCGGGGTGGCCCTGGGCAACTGGGTGGCCATGCAAGAGATGCTGGAACAGTTCACTGTCAAGGTCCCCGGGAACGCTAACGGTCTGGCCCGGCTGGCCGCGGTCTCTTTTCATCTTGGCTTGGACGAAAAGGCCAGGGACGCGGTCGAACGCTGCCTGGAACTGGACCCGAACAACCCCGTGGCCAAGAGCCTCCAAAACCGTCTGGCGTCCAGGCTGCCCGAAGCGGCGGTGCCGGAGATCGTGGCCGTGGCCGGCCCGGGCGGTCTGAACCTGGATCTGGCCGCCGCCCCCCTGGTGTGGTGACAGCCCCGCCGGCTGGAGGTTAAGCTGCCGGCTCCTTTGAAGTTTATTCAAGAGAAGGACTTTTCCGACCGATAGTTAAATATGACCGGGCCGGCCGCGGAGGTTCGCGGCCCCCGGACGGCTAAGGAGATGAAATCATGAATGCCTTTGGTTCGGTCCAGTATCGCCAGACCCAGGTGACCACCGTGGACAAGGGGCGCCTTATCGTCCTGCTCTACGAGGGGGCCATCAAGTTTCTCCGGGAGGCCGTCCGGGCCCAGGCCGAAGGCGATATTCCGGCCAAGGCCGGCTTCATCAACCGGGCCCTGGATATCATCACCGAACTCAGCCAGTCTTTGAATATGCAGGATGGCGGGGAAATAGCCCAGAATCTCAAGCGCATCTACCAGTTCTGGATCGACCACCTCATCCGGGCCAAGGTCGGCCGCGATGTCCAGCCCCTGGAGGATGTGGCCGATATGATGGCCAGCCTCATAGAGGCCTGGCAAACCGTCTGCAATGATGCCGAGGCCGTCCGCCAGAATCAGGAGATTCGGCCCGCGGCCACGGTCGCGGCCACCACCGCGGCCAGGACCATCTGAATTGACTCTCGCGGAGGCCTGACCCGAAGCCGGATCGACGAGGCTTGATTTAGGGATTTAAAACTACGGAAAATCCACCGACTGGGTCACAGCGATTTGAAAATGACCATGCGCTACGCCCACCTGGCCCCGGAGACCCAAAGGGCGGCGGCTATGGAGTTGGAGGGCATTTTAGGCGATAGCTGAGAAAAAAACGGCCTCGCGTGATTGATTTTTCTTAATTCCAAGGGTGGTTCAAACGGTATTCTTCCAGCACTTTAAGCCATCTATCCATATCGTCTCTGGTTAGATCAAATGACGGCAAGAAGTCACCGTTTTTATCCAAAATGTTTATACATAAACCGCCGTCATCCAATTCTTCCGCAGCCATAGTCGCATGCGGCCCCATAAAACTCATAACCCCAAACATCGTTTTGCCGCGCCAAGTAAACTTTTTTCTCGGCCCGATCAAAAGTTTAAACGCTTCCAAAAATCGCGCCTCTAATTTTTTTAGAGCAATACAGCCAACTTTTATAGATTCATCATGTATGGGGGATATAAAATACACAATGCATGTATCGATGAAATGGCCGTTTTTATCCAAGCAATCATGTCGTTCCACCTCTATAATTAAAGAAGCATCCTTAGCGGAAAGCCGTATCTCTTCCGTATACCCCATTATACATTTCCCCTCTCACCGGCGGGCTAAGAGCTTATTGTACCTGACCTTCCCCCAAAAACGGTACCAAGTGAAATGATAGTGTCTAGGCCGAAAATGAACGCCTCAAGCGTTCGCTAATGAAAGACCTAAATGGTCTTTGTTCCGGACAAAGGTCCGGTTTTCTTTTCTGAGATCAAGCCTGGAAAAAGGTTCCAAGTGGAACCCTGGTTCCGATGGGCCAGAGGCTCCGCGAAGGGAGCCGTAGGCGACCGAAGCGGGGCCTCTGGCCCGGCTTATCGTCAGGCCGTCATCACCATTTCTGAGCCCAGGCCCTTTACCGGCAACTCAAATGATTCCGGGGCCGGCGGCCTATAGCCTAAAGAACTGTGCGGACGAATCGTATTATACAGGCGCCTCCATCTCTCCGTCAACACACGCGCTTCAGCCAGAGTATCGAAAATCTCCATTGACAAAAACTCGTCCCGAAATTTGCCGTTGAATGACTCAATATAGCCGTCATTCAAGCATATCCTTGGGAATTGGCGGCTTGGTTGCCCAACGGGGGATGGAACGCTTGTCCCGCGCCCTCCGTACAGGTCGCTGTCTTTAAGTATTGGCATGAAAAATATGGAGCCGTTCCCGCGGCGGCAACCAATGATATATGGGAAATGAGAGTGACAAAACCTCCTTTGACTGATGAAAAGGCTGAAGAGCTGGCCAAAGAACACTTCGCTTTTTGTGAAGATACTGTTCTGCAGGGATATGAAACTATCAGGGGCTTGGCCAGCAACCTGAAAGGCTCGACGGCTTGGTTTTTTTGGTGGGATTGAACCGCGGCAGAAAGGCCGCCTAATCTTCCAATTTGAATAATGCGGATAGAGGCGGCGTCCCGTCTTCAATGAAATTAAAAACAGGCACTTTATAGACCTGGCCGGCTTTTTCAGGATGCGCTTGCCAGTCGTAATCCAATTCTTTTCTATAAAACGCTTCATACCCTAAATGCTGTTTTACATTTTCCCGCATCTCCATCACCGTATCAAAATTATCCCATAAATCATTCATATCGGGCGTTAGTTGGAAAAAAATGGCTTCATCATTTAACAATTCCACCTTGTAGGCCGGGGCTGAAAGGAGACGCTCTTTTCCAAACAGATTGATATAATCAGGACCAAAAACCGTACACCAACAAATATCCGGCAGCCAATGACGCAGTATGTGAGTGGTAATCATTAGTAAACTAGCTCTTATAATTCCGTTTGCTGACCCGTAGAGTTTATATTGTTCAGTAAAAGCTTCAATAAAACCGAAATTTATTGGAAATTTAAGACTGGCTGATTTTAAAAACGAGATAAAATTTTTTTGATTGGGAACATTATATACAATTAATTTAGTTGAGGCATGATTGAAGGCAGGTTTTGATTGAATTTCCACATCGCTGCGGATACTCCAATTTCCAATAGTTCTATTTCGCCCTATTGTTTTCCAGTAAACACTCTCCATTGTGTTGCATGGATTTTTGGGGTTCAAACTTGAAATATCTTTGGGATTAAAAAAATTTTTTAATGGTTCAGAATAACCCCATTTAGTGGGCATATATTCAGGAAGCGTATCCACCTGAAGCTGAACGACATTATAGAAATCCTCCGGTTTGCGCATAGTGAACCGAAATTGTAATTCTAAAGTTATTTTTTTTCTCGTTAACATTGAAATCATCTATCCCACGTTGAAAATGTTTTTGTAACAGGATCAAAAACCATTATAGAGCCGCCTGATAATGAGTCTGAAAGCTATTCACCCGGAAAGCACCATCGCGGGCATCGGCCAAAGTAGTATATTGGTAGCATAATTTGGCCTTTAGGGATAGTCCGCCAAATTCTACATTCTTTTTTCATAATAGCGATACCCTGGGACACTATCCTCAGTGCCCGGAGCCGCCCGCCAATTACGCTCACGCATCGCTTGGTGTATCACTTGGTCGCAACTATCAAGTTGGCCACCGTATTCAGAAATAATTATCCCTTTGTCGCTCACCCTGAAATGTAAAACACAAGTCACCCGCCTCTGTCTCTCCCAATAATGCGGAATGAGTAAAAAGTGGTATTTCTCTGTATACGTCTCCCATTTTGTATCACTTGTATACCACCATCTATACGCCTTGCCATCCCCGCCAACATATTTTGAGTCGTAGAATTGTAGGCATTTCCGGTCACACTCGAATATTCCCTGTGGTTCGCCCCAAATCTTGATCAAATCATTTATCGGGCGGCCCAACCAGCTCCTGGAAATATCCCTGGCCAGACCATATTTCCCCGGGGGAGGGGGGCCGGGGGGGCAACCACCTCTTCCGGGGTATTGAGAACAATCAACTTGGTGATCCCAGTAGCCACAACTAGCGAACGAACCAATCAAGAGTATGACACAAAAAATTTTCCCCATAGCAACGATTCCAGCTCCTAGCCTTAGCTTACACATCTTAATAATTTATCAGGGCTGTATTGTCAATTGGGCTTGCTGTGACCTTACCCCAATAACGGTACCAATTACCGGCAACTCAAATGATTCCGGGGCCGGCGGCCTATAGCCTAAAGAATTGTGCGGACAAATCGTATTATACAGGCGCCTCCATCTCTCCGTCAACACAGCTCCGTGCGGCCAGTTGGCCGCAGGCCGCGGACAGGCCCCCGCCCTTGGACCAGCGCACCGGCGCGGTGTGGCCTTTTTGGAGCAGAACGGCCTGGAACTCTTCCACCGCCGCCTGGTCGGGGGCTTCAAAGGGCGCGCCGGGCCATGGGTTGAAGGGTATGAGGTTGATCTTGACCTTGAGCCCCGCGAGAAAGCGGCTCAGTTTGACGGCCATTGCAGGTTCGTCGTTCACTCCCTTTAAAAGCACATAGGCTATGGTCAGGCGGCGGCCCCGGTTAAGGGGCCAGGCCGCCAGTTCTTTTTTCAGCGCGGCCAGGGGATAGCGCCGGTTTATGGGCATGAGCCGGTCGCGCAACCCATCCTCCGGGGCGGCCAGGGATACCGTCAGGCCTATTTCCGGCCCCGCGCTTAAAGCCGTCAGGCCCGGCACGATGCCGGCCGTGGACAGGGAAATGCGCCTTTTGCCCAAGGCCAGGAAATCCGGGTCGTTTAAGATGAAAAGGCTCTTCAAAACGGCTTCCGTGTTCAACAAGGGTTCCCCCATGCCCATGAAGACCAGGTTGGTCGGCTTTTCTCCGGCCAGCCGTCTGGCCCCCAGGACCTGGCCCAGAATCTCCCCGGAGGTCAGGTTGCGGGTGAAGCCCAAGGTCCCGGTGCGGCAAAAGAGGCAGCCCAGGGCGCAGCCCACCTGGGAGGAAAGGCAGAGGGTCAGGTGGTCCCGCTCCCGGATTATCACGCTCTCCACCCGCCTGCCGTCATAAAGCCGCCACAGGAGTTTTACGGCTTCCCGGTCTTCGGCCGAGGCTTCCAATTCGGGCCAGACCAGCCTGGTCCGTTCGGCCAGTTTCAGGCGGAAGCTTTTGGCCAGGTCGGTCATCTGGTCCCAATCCGCGGCCCCGTGGCGGAAGAGCCAGACCGCCAGTTGCCGGCCCCGCCAGGGCTTCTCGCCCCATCCGGCGCATAGTTCGGCCAGTTCTCCGGGGCTCAGGTCGGGAAGGTTGGGGAGGGTTTCAGGCGGGGAAGAAGCGTTCGGCATGGTTGATCACGGGCAGATGCTTGACCGCCCGCAGGAGATCGGAGACCTGGCCCTGGTTTTTTACGCTTAAGCGGAACCACATGGAACATTCGGCGCCGTCGTCCTCGAAGTGGGCTTCCAGGGTATTTTCCACCTTCTGGCTGATGACGGCCATGACCGCCGCGAAGACGCCGGGGCGGGAAAGGCCCTTCAGCCGGAAATGGACTTCAAACAGCTTCTCGTGGCGGTCGCTCCAACTGACGCTGACCAGGCGGTCGGGGTCCAGGCCGGCCAGGGTGGAACAGGAGGCCGAGTGGATGGAGACGCCGTGTCCCTGGGTTATGTAGCCGATTATGGGCTCGCCCGGGAGGGGTGAGCAGCATTTGGCCAGCCGCACAAAGACGTCATCGATGCCGGAGACCAGGACGCTGCCGGAGAGGTCGGCTCCCTCCGGGGGCGGTGAAATGGGAGGCTTCTGGGGCGGGGCGGTCTTGAATTTTTCGGGGGCCAGGGTCTGGAGTATCTTGCCCACCGGGAACCGGCCGAAGGCCACGGCGGCGTTTATCTCGTCTAAGTCTTTGAAACCCAGCCGCTTCAATACTTCCGGATCGTTCAGCCGGGATTTGGCCAGGCCCGCCCGGCGCATCTCCTTTTCCAGGAGGTCGTGGCCGAAGTGCACCGCCTGGGTCTTTTCCTCCTGGGCGAACCATTGCCTTATCCTGGCCTTGGCCCGGGGGCTGACCACGAAGGTGAGCCAGTCGCGGGAGGGGGCGCCCCGCCGGCTGGTCATTATTTCCACGGTGTCGCCGTTGTTCAGTTTGTGCCGGAGGGGCACCATGGCTCCGTTGACCTTGGCCCCGACGCAGTTGTGCCCCACCATGGTGTGGATGCAGTAGGCGAAATCCACCGGAGAGGCGCCGGCCGGCAGTTCCTTGGGATCGCCGGCCGGGGTGAAGACGTAGATCATCTCCCGGTCGGCCAGGCTTTCCTTGACGGAACTGAGGAAGACGTCGGGGTTGAACAGGTTTTCCTGCCAGCTCAGAATGGATCTTAAGGCGGTGATGCGCTTGGTCTCCTCCCGGCTCAGGCCGCCGTCGTCCTTGTAACGCCAGTGGGCCGCCACGCCGTTTTCAGCGTAGTCGTGCATGGCCCTGGTCCTGATCTGGATCTCGATGCGGGAGTTGCGGGGGCCGATGACCGCGGTGTGGAGGGACTGGTAGCCGTTGGGCTTAGGGAGGTTGATGTAGTCCTTGAAGCGGCCGGGAATGGGCTTGAAGATGGAATGGATGACGCCCAGGGTGCCGTAGCAGTCCTGCACGGTTTCGACGATGATGCGGAAGGCGGTGAGATCGTATATCTGGTCGAAGGTCAGGTTCTGGTCGCGCATTTTTTTCCAGATGCTGTAGATATGCTTGGGCCTGCCTTCGACCTGGGCCTTGATCTTGAACTCCCCGATGCGCCGGCTTAAGAGTTCTATGACCTCGTCCACATAGGACTTGCGGTCGCTTCGCCCGGCGGAGAGGTTCAGGCGAATTTCGCTGTAGCTGGCCGATTCCAGGTAATAGAGGCAGAGATCCTCCAGTTCGGTCTGGATCTTGTGGATGCCCAGGCGGGAGGACAGGGGGGCGAATATCTCCAGGGTCTCGGCGGCGATGCGGGTCTGCTTGTCCTCCGGCATGAAGCCCAGGGTGCGCATATTGTTAAGGCGGTCGGCCAGCTTGACCAGGATGACCCGCAGGTCGGTGAGCATGGCCAGGATCATCTTGCGCATATTGGAAGCCATGCGCTCCGTGGCCGAGCTGAAGTTGATCCGGCTTATCTTGGTGACGCCGTTGACGATGGTGGCCACCTCCCGGCCGAATTTCTGCTCGAGATCGTCCAAGGTGGCTTCGGTGTCTTCGAGGGTGTCGTGCAAGAGCCCCGCGGCCACGCTGGCCGCGTCCAGCTTCATGTCGCACAGGATCCCGGCCACGGCCAGGGGATGGTTCAGATAGGGTTCCCCGGAGCGGCGGGTCATGCCCTGGTGGGCGCTGGCCGCGTAGATATAGGCCCGCTGCACCAGGGGCCCGTCCGTCTCGGGAAGGGCTTCCAGGATGTCTTCGATGCGGACGAGCTGGCCGCCGTAAACCGGGGCGTCCTCCAGGGGTTCGTATTGGGCGGACATTTTTTTATTCTAGAAATTGTCGCTTAAGGTTCTAAGCCCTCGTCCCGAAGCCGGCGCAAGGTCGCCGCCGCCTCCGAGAGCGGCAGCCTGGTCATTTCCCCGGTCGCCCGGAACTTCAATTCCGCTTCCCCGGCGGCCAGGGTTTTTTCGGAAACCGTCACCCGGAAGGGGTAGCCGATGAGGTCCGCATCCTTGAATTTCAGGCCGGGCCTCTCGTCGCGGTCGTCCAGGACCGTTTCCACCCCCAGGTCCATAAGTTCCTGGAAAAGTTTTTCCGCCGCGGCCGCGACCTTGGGGTTCTGGACCTGGAGGGTCAGGACCGCCGCCTCGTAGGGGGCCAGGGGCAGGGGCCAGATTATGCCGTCGCGGTCGTGGTTCTGCTCGATGGCCGCGGCCAGGGTGCGGCCGAGGCCTATGCCGTAGCAGCCCATGAACAGGGGCTCGTTTTCGCCGTCGGGCTTGGCGTAGAAGGCCTTCATGGCGCCGGAGTATTTGACGCCCAGCTTGAAGACGTGCCCCACTTCGATGCCGCGTTTGGCGGAAAGCCGGCCTTCGCAGCGGGGGCAGGGGTCGCCGGCCTCGGCCAGGGCCAGGTCCAGCCGGCTGTCCGCGGTGAAGTCGCGGTCCAGCTCGGCGTGGAGGTAGTGCAGGTCGGCCCGGCCGGCTCCGGCCACGCCGTTTTTCAGGCGCCCTATACCCAGATCGGCCGCGACCGTAAGCCCCTTTGTTCCGACCGGGCCCACGAAGCCCAAGGGGGCGCCGGTGAGTTTTTCCACTTCTTCCGGGGTCATCAGGCGCGGCTCGACCCCCCCGAAGGCGTTTTTCAGCTTGACCGGATTTATCTCCCGGTCGCCGGGGATCAGGGCCATGACCGGGCCGGCCCCGGTTTCGAAAACCAGGGCCTTTATGATGCGGCCCGGGGGGACTTTCAGAAAGGCGGCCAATTCCTCGACATGAAGGCAGCCGGGGGTGGGGAATTCGGCCATGGGCGGAGCCGGCTCTTCCGGGGCCTCTGTGGCGTAAGTCTTAAGTTCGGCTTTCTCCTGGTTGGCGGCGTAACCGCACTCGCAGAAGACCAGCCCGTTCTCCCCGGTTTCGGCCAGGACCATGAATTCGTGGGAATAGCTCCCTCCGATGGCCCCGCTGTCGGCCTCCACCACGGCGAACTTCAGGCCGCAGCCCTGGAAGATGCGCCGATAGGCCTCATACATGGCCCGGTAGCTTACGTCGGCCCCGGCTTCGTCGGCGTCGAAGCTGTAGGCGTCCTTCATTATGAACTCCCGGCCGCGCATAAGGCCGAAGCGGGGACGGATCTCGTCGCGGAACTTGGTTTGGATCTGGTAGAGATTAAGGGGCAGGTCCCGAAAGGAGCGTATTTCCCTCCGGGCGATGTCGGTGATGACTTCCTCGTGGGTGGGGCCGATGACGCAGTCGCGGTCGTGGCGGTCGCGGAAGCGCAGCAGTTCCTGGCCGTATTGATCCCAGCGTCCGCTCTCCTTCCACAATTCTCCGGGCTGCACGGCCGGAAGCAGGACCTCCAGGGCTCCGCTGCGGTTCATTTCCCGCCGGACGATGAGTTCCACCTTGCGGGTGGACCTTAGGCCCAAGGGCAGAAGGCTGTAGATGCCGGACGCCAGCCGGCGGATGAAGCCGGCCCGGATGAGCAGGCGGTGGCTGACCACTTCGGCTTCGGCCGGGTCTTCCTTGAGGGTCGGGGCGAACCCCTCGCTCAACCTGAGGCCCAGGGGCTGCCCCTGGGAGTCGAACTTCATTTCAATGGTCATGTCCCGCTCCAGTTTCGGGCTCTCCGGCGCGCTTCGGCTTCCAGGAGGTCGATGAGCTTTTCATAGGGCACCCGGGCGGCCACCCGCCGCCCGCCGGCGTAAACCTGGCCGTGGCCACGCCCCAGGGCCACGGCGGCGTCGGCGTGCCTGGCCTCCCCGGGGCCGTTGACCACGCAGCCCATGACCGCTACCTTCAGGGGGTAGGTCAGATCGGAAAGGCGTTTTCTGGCTTCTTCGGCCAGCAGGGCCACCGGACCTTCGGTGCGGCCGCAGGTGGGGCAGGAGATGACCTCCACCCCCCGGGCCCGAAGCCCCAAGGCCCGGAGAATGGCCCAGGCCGCCCGGACCTCCTCTTCCGGCGGGGCGGTGAGGGAGACCCGGATGGTGTCGCCCAGGCCTTCGGCCAGCAGAAGTCCCAGGCCCACGGCCGATTTCACCGCCCCTTCCAAGGCGCCGCCGGCCTCGGTGATGCCGATATGCTGGGGCAGATCGCTCACCTTGGGCCAGAGGCGGACCGCGGCCACGGTCGAAAGAACATCGGAGCCCTTCAGGGATACCTTCAGATCCCGGAAGCCCGTTTCCTCCATGAGCCGCACCTGGCCCAGCGCGCTCTCCACCAGGCCTTCGGCCGTGACCCGGCCGCCGTGCCGGGCCAGCACCTCTTTCTCCAGGGAGCCGCTGTTGACTCCCACCCGGATGACCGCGCCCTGGCGGCCCGCGGCCTCGGCCACGGCCCGGGTCTTTTCCGGACCGCCGATATTACCGGGGTTGATCCGGAGGCCGGCCGCCCCGGCCCTGGCCGCCAGGACGGCCAGCCGCCAGTCGAAGTGGATGTCGGCCACCAGGGGCACCGGGGATTCCGGGATGATTTCTTTCAGGGCCGCGGCAGCCCGCTCATCCGGCACGGCCACCCGGACTATTTCGGCCCCGGCCCCGGCCGCCCGTCCGATCTGGGCCAGGGTGGCGGCCGCGTCCCGGGTGTCGGTGTCGGTCATGGTCTGCACGGCCACCGGCGCCCCGCCGCCGAGGGGCACTGTTCCGAGCAGAAGCGGCCGGGTTTTTTTTATTTCGGTCATGTTAAGGCCGGCCGGGACTCTCAGTTTAAAGGCGCCGCCCGCCAGGCGCCCGGGGCGGAAGTCAGATTTGGACGGTCAGTCCTTCAATGGCCAGTTCGATTCGCATATCGGGCCGGCCTTCCAGGGTGTGATAATAGGCCCGGGTCTTTTCCAGGTTGTCGAAAAGTTTGGCGTCGTTGTGTTCCGGGTCATGGTGGAAGAGGAAGAAGGCGCGCGCCTTGGCCCGCCTGGCCAGGGACAGGGCGACGATGGAACTGGAATGTCCCCAGCCCTCCCGGGCTATGCTTTCCAGGTGGGTGTATTGGGTATCGCTTATGAAGAGATCGGCCCCCCTGGCGAAAGCCGCGAATTCGGCCGCCTGGCGGCTGTCCGGGTCTTGGAATTCATAATCAGTGGCGTAGACCAGGCTTCGGCGGCCCTGCCGGATCCGGTAGGCCAGGCAGCCTCCGGGGTGGGGCAGGGGGAAGGAGGTTATGACCAGGTCTCCCAGGCGCAATTCGCCCTGGGGAAAATCGCAAAAGGTCAGTTTGGCGGCCAGGTCCTTCAGGGCCACGGGGAACATGCGGGGCGCCCGTTGCTGATGCCGGAGGGCTTCTTCCAGCCAGGCTTTGTCCTGGCCGTAAAAGGTTAGGCTGGCGCCGGGCATGAAGGCCGGGATGAAAAAGGGCAGGCCCTGAAGGTGGTCCCAATGGGTGTGGCTGAGGAGGAAGGTCAGTTCGGGGGCCTTGGGGTTCGGCCAGGCCGCTTTCCGGCCCGGCCGGCCGCGGCTCAGATCCATAAAGGGGTCGCCTTCCGGGGAAAGGGGCTCTCGGCCGGAGATCCGCAGCCCCAGGTTCCTAAGACCGCTGCCGGCGTCCAGGATCAGGTGGCTCCGGCCGGAGACCACTTCCACGCAGGAAGTGTTGCCTCCCACCAGATGGGTAAGATGAGGGGGCAGAATATCCAGGAATTCGTTTATTTTCAGGTTGTCATCGAGGGACAGGCCCTGGGCGGCCATTAATATCCGGCTGACCTTGTTTCTAAAAAGCGATGTCGGGCCGGGAGCGGGCAGGGAACCCCTGACTCCCCAGAATTTTATTTGCATGACCCTACCGTTTCGAAAACCAGAGCGTCATTTTAATATAGCACATTTTAATTTGTTATTTAAGTGGGGTTCTAGCCGCCGAGGTAGGCGGCCACGACTTTGGGGTCGTTCAACAGGTCCCGCCCCGGGCCGTCGAGGACTATGGCCCCGACTTCCAGGATATAGGCCCGGTGGGCGATGGAGAGGGCCGCGTAGGCGTTCTGTTCTATCAGCAGAATGGTCTTGCCCTCTTCCTGGTTGAGTTTCTGGATTATGGTGAAAATTTCCTGGACCAGGATGGGGGCCAGGCCCAGGGAGGGCTCGTCAAGCATCAACAGGTCAGGCCGGCTCATCAGGGCCCGGCCCACGGCCAGCATCTGCTGCTCGCCGCCGGAGAGGGTACCTCCGAGTTGCCAGTGGCGTTCCTTCAGGCGGGGGAAAAGGCTGTAGATCCACTCCTGGTCTTCCTGGACGGCTTTCCGGTCGGGCCGGCTGTAGGCTCCCAGGGCCAGGTTTTCCGCCACGGTCAGGTGGGGCAGGATGCGCCGGCCCTCCGGGCTCAGGGCGATGCCCCGGGCCACCACTTTTTCCGGGGGCAGGCCGGCCAGGTTCGCGGTTTGGCCGTCGATCCCGGTGTGGAGGATCCGCCCGGAGAGGCCCTTGACCAGGCCGGCTACGGCCCGGACCGTGGAACTTTTGCCGGCCCCGTTGGCTCCGATGAGGGTCACTATCTCGCCCCGGCCGACCGTTAGGTTGAGCCCGCGGACGGCGTGGATGCCGCCGTAGTGGATATGGAGGTCTTCCAGTTCCAGCATTAGGCGTGTCCGTGCCCGAGATAGGCGGCGATGACCTCGGGGTGCCGCCGGATATCATCCGGTCCGCCGTCGGCGATGAGGCGGCCGTAGTCCAGCACCCAGATGTGGGAGCAGACGCCCATTACCACTTTCATGTCGTGTTCGATCATAAGGATGGTTAGATCGAAATCCGCCCGGACTTCGGAAATGAAGCGCACCAGTTCCTGGCTCTCGTGGGGGTTCATGCCGGCGGCCGGTTCATCGAGGAGCAGAAAGGCGGGGTCCGTGGCCAGGGCCCGGGCGATTTCCAGGCGTCTTTGGGCTCCGTAGGGCAGGGAAGCGGCTTTCTCCCGGGCCAGGTGGGCCAGCTTCAGACGCTCCAGAAGGCCCAGGGCTTTTTGCCGGATGGCCTTTTCCTCCCGGAAAAAGGCCGGCAGGAGCAGGGGAGCCATCCACCAGCCGCAGCGCCGGCGCACATGGCAGCCCACCATGACGTTTTCCAGCACCGTGCCCTGGTGGAACAGGCGGATGTTCTGAAAGGTGCGGGCCACGCCCAGGGCGCAGATGCGCTGGGGCGGCAGGCCCAGCAGGTCTTGCCCCCCCAGGTTCACCCGGCCGGCCTCGGGCCTGTAGAAACCGGTGATGACGTTGAAGACCGTGGTCTTGCCCGCGCCGTTGGGGCCTATGAGGCCGACTATTTTCTTGGCCGGCACGGCCATGGTCAGGCCGTCTATGGCCGTCACCCCGCCGAAGCGCATGGTCAGGCCGCCTATTTCCAGGGCTGGCCCGGTCATGGCCGTTTTTCCGGGCCGGAGCGGTTGCCGGAATTTCTTAAATAGGCCGGCAGCCGGCCCCAGAAACCATAGAAGGCGGCCCAGGTGAATTCCCGGTTTCCCATGAGCCCTTGCCGGCGGAAGAGGATGATGAACATCAGGGCCAGGGAAAAGATGACCATGCGCATGCCGGGGATGCCGGGCAGGTTCAGGCTGCCGATGGTCATGGGCTCTTCGACCAGGCGCAGCCATTCCAATAATACGGTGATGACCGCGCTGCCCACCAGGCTTCCGGTGACCGAACCCAGGCCGCCGGCCACCACGATGAGAAGGATGTTGAAAGTCAAAAGGAAACTGAACATCTTGGGGTCGATGGTGGTGATCAGGGAGCCCATGAGGGCGCCGCCCACTCCGGCGAAGAAGCCGCCCACGCAGAAGGCCATGGTGCGGTAGGCGGTGGTGTTTATGCCCATGGTTCGGGCCGCGATTTCATCGTCGCGGATGGATTTGAGGACATTGCCGAAGTTGCTTTTCAAGAGGCTCAGAATGACGAAGAGGGCGACCAGGAGCCAGGCGTAGTTTACCCGGAGGTCGGCGGCATGGGGGGGGATGCCCCGAAGGCCGATGGCGCCGTTGGTGATCGGGGACAGGTTGGTGAAGAAAACCCGGATTATCTCGGCGAAGCCCAGGGTGGCTATGCCCAGGTAGTCGCCCCCCAGGCGCATGACCGGGAGGGCGATGAGAAAGCTGAATAAGGCCGCGGCCAGGCCGCCCAAGAGGACCGAGACCACGAAAGAGGTGTGGAGCCCGGCCAGGGGGCTCAGGATGGGCTCCAGGATCCACAGCATTTCCTTCTGGGCCGGGGTCAGGATGCACAGGGCGCTGACATAGGCCCCGATGGCCATGAAGCCGGCGTGGCCCAGGGAGAACATGCCGGAAAAGCCGTAGATGAAATTCAGGGACAGGGCCAGGATGGCGTTGATGGCCACCAGGTTGATTATCTGGATGCGGTAGCCGTCGAGGCGCCCTTCGGCCAGGTAAAGGCCGAAAGCCAGAAGGCCGATCACGGCCAGGGTGGACAGGGTGTCGCGGAGGGGGCGGCCCCGGGGTCCGGCGGTCATCAGATCTTGTCCTCCATTTTCGCGCCCATCAGGCCGGTCGGCTTAAACAGGAGAATGACGATCAGGAGGACGAAGGCGAAGGCGTCGCGATAGCCGGAAAGGTTGGGGTGGAAGGCCACGGCCATGATCTCCACGGTCCCCAGGAGAAGCCCGCCCAAAACGGCGCCGTGGATGGAGCCTATGCCGCCGACCACGGCGGCTATGAAGGCCTTAAAGCCCGGGAAGACCCCCATGAAGGGGTGGATCTGGGGGTAGCGCATGGCCCACATTATGCCGGCGGCCGCGGCCAGGGCCGAACCCAGGCCGAAGGTGAGGGCGATGATCCGGTTCACGGAGACGCCCATGAGGCGGGTGGTCTCAATGTCCCGGGATATGGCCCTCATGGCCAGTCCCGGCCGGGTGTGGTTGATGATCCACAACAGCCCCAGCACCATTATCAGGGTCACCAGGGGCACCAGGAAGGTCAGGGGCAGGATGCGGACGGCGCCGACGGTGATGGGAGTGACCATCCAGGCCGGCTGCACGGCCGGGCGGGGCAGACCCGTGAAGATCACCAGGCCCAGGTTCTGCAGGAGAAAGGAAACGCCGATGGCGCTGATCAAGGCCGAGATGCGGGGGGCTTCCCGGAGGGGGCGATAGGCGGCGCGGTCCACCAGTATCCCCAAGGCGCTGGCGGCCGCGATGGCCGCCAGCGCGGCCAGGGGCCAGGACATCATGGGCCAGGGCATTTTTTCGGCGTTGACGCCGAAAAATATCAGGTAGGCCCCCACCATGAAAACTTCGCCGTGGGCGAAGTTGATGAAGCGCAGTATACCGTAGACCATGGAGTAGCCGATGGCTATCAGGGCGTAGAGGGACCCCACGGTCAAAGCGTTGAACAGGTTTTGGATGAAAAGTTCCGGGGTCATTAAGGGGCCTGGCCAGGGCCGCCGGAGCCTTTAATGGCTCCGGCGGCCCTAACTCCGGCGCTCCGGCGGTCAGTCCGGCTGAACTTCGCCGACGTAGACGCGCTTGCCGCCTTTGATTTCAATTATGCCCACGGGCATGGCCGGGTTGTGGTCCTCGTCCAGGGTGAGGTGGCCCAGGGGGGTGGCCAGGTCCTTGGTGTCGGCCAGGGCCTTGGTGATGGCCGCGGAGGTGGCCGCGTTGCCCCGCTTGATGGCGTCGATGATCATGACGTAGGAGGTGTAGCCCAGGGCCGCGTTGACGTTGGGGTCCTTGTCGGGAAAGGCCTTGGTCCAGGCCTCGGTGAAGGCTTTGGCCTGCTCGTTCATGTTGGTCATGCCGGGATCATAGGGGAAGGTGGTGTGGACGAAACCCTCCGCGGCGTCACCGGCTATGGTGATGGTCTCGGGGTTGTCCATGGCGTCGCCGCCCATGAGGCGGAACTTGGCTCCCAGTTCCTTGGCCTGCTTCATGATGATGCCGCCTTCGGCGAAATAGGCCGGAATGAAGACGACGTCAGGCTTCTTGCTGATGATCTCGGTGAGCTGGGCCGTGAAGTCCTGGTCGCCGGATTGGTATTTCAGATCGGCCACGATCTCGCCGCCCAGCTTTATGAAGGACCGCTTGAAGAAGGCGGAGAGGCCCACGGCGTAGTCGTTGGCAACATCGACCAGGAGGGCCGCCTTCTTGGCGTTCAAATTTTTGACGGCGTAGGTGGCCGCGCCGGCCCCCTGGTAGGGGTCGATGAAGCAGGCCCGGAAATAATAGGTCATGCCCTGGGTCACCAGGGGGTTGGTGCAACTGGTGCCCACCACCGGCACCTTGGCCGCCTCGGCCACTTTCCCGCCGGCCATGGCCAGAGAGGAGCCGTAGGTGCCGATTATGGCCACCACCTTGTCGCGGTTGATGAGGCGGGTGACCGCGTTGGCCGCTTCCACCTGGTCGCTCTTGTTGTCCACGACCACCAGTTCGACCTTCTGGCCCAGCACTTCCGGCAGTTCCTTGGCCGCCAGGTTGACCCCGTCCAGTTCCAACTGGCCGCCGAAGGCGTTTTGGCCGGTCAGGGGCAGAAAGACCCCTATTTTTACTTGGGCCTGGGCCGGAACGGCCAGCATAAAGACGGCCAGGGCGGCGCTGGCCAGGGTTTTCATAAGTTTCATCATCTTGTCTCCTCCTAAAGGATTTTGGGTTGAAAATATTCGGGCCGGCGCCCTGGTTTCTTACACCCCCCGGGTCCGGCTGAAGATGGCCGAATATTTGAAGTGTTAATTATACCACAAACCCGGACGGCGGCAAAGCGTTTTTGCCAAAGGCCCCCCCGGCCTAGCGGACTTTTTCCGCTTCGGATTTCCGGTTTTTTAATTCCAGGGTCACGCCTGCCTGGCCCGGGCGGGCTTCAAAGACGGCCGCGCCGCCCAGGTCCGTCCGCCAGATTTCCGCTCCGGCCGCCCGGGCCCGGGCCAGAGCTTCGGGAGCGGGCAGGCCGTAAGGGTTGTTCCGTCCGACGCTTACGACCACCCAGCGGGGTTGGACCGCGGCCAGGAATTCCGGGCTCAGTCCGGTCCGGGACCCGTGGTGGGGGGCCAGAAGCACCGCGGACCTGAGGGCCGGGCCGTGCCGTTTGACCAGATACTTTTCCACCTCCGGCCCGATATCCCCGGTGATGAGAAAAGCGGCCTCTCCCCAGGCCAGGCGCCAGACCAGGCTCAGATCGTTGGTCCGGTCTGTTTCCGGCCAGGTGTCGAATTCGGGCCATAAGAGTTCCATCCGGGCCGGCCCGAAGTTACGGGGCCGGCGCAGTTCCGCCCAGTCCGGCCGGGCGCTGGCCGGGGAGGCCGCTTTGAGGCGCTCCAGCAGAGGCGAATGGTCCGTGGGCCAGGGGGCGAGCCAGAGTTCCCGGGGCTGGAAATCCCGGGCCGCCGTGACCAGGCCGGTCAAATGGTCCTGGTCCGGGTGGGTCAGGGCGGCCACATCCAGCCGGGTCAGGCCCTGGCGCAAAAGATAGGGCCGGATGATGAAATTTCCGGGATCGAAATTGTAGCCGCCGCCGCCGTCCACCAGCATTTGCCGGCCGTCCGGGAGGGAGGCGTGGATGGCCAGGCCCTGGCCCACATCCAGGACGGTCAGGCGTAAAAGGCCCGTCCGCTCCGGTCCGGCCCCAAGGCCCGGCAGTAACCCCAGGGCCAGGATGAATCCGGCCCGCTTGAGCCGTCGGCCCCGAGGCCCTTCACCCCGGAGGAAAAGCCAGCCGGCCCCATACCAAGCCAGGAGAAACCAGGGCCCCGGCGCCGCCAGGAGCAGGCCCGGGCCGGCCGCCTCGGCCAGTTTTTCCATAAGGGGCCCCAGGCCGGTCAGCACTCCGCCGGCCAGGCTCATCAGGCTTCCGGCCAGGCCGGGCCAGAGGGGCAGGAGAGCCAGGCCCAGGAGGCCGGGCAGGAGGGCGAAAAAGGACAGGACAGGCGTGAAAATCAAATTGGCCGGGATCCCGGCCAGGGGCAGAAAACCGAAATGGTGGACCACCAGGGGGGCGGTCCCCAGGCTTCCGGCCAGGGCGGCCTTGAGGGTATTTATCAGAAAGACCGGCCGCTGGAATTCTTTCCTGAACCGGCCTTGGGCCGGGCGGCGCTTGAAACCTAAGGGTCGGTTCCAGAACCTGGGGGCGGGGGGCCGGGCTTCTTCGGCTCCCGGCCGGGGGACGAAGACGGCCAGCATGGCGGCTGTGGCCGCGAAACTGAGTTGGAAAGAGACGGTGAACAGGCGGTAGGGCTCGAGGAGCAAAATGACCCAGGCCGCCCCGGCCAGGATATTCCAGGGGTCGGCCCGGCGGCGGGCGGCCCCGGCCAGGGTCAGGGCCAGGATCATCAGCCCCGCCCGCTTAATGGGCGCGGCCGGCCCGGCCAGGGCGGCGTAAAACAGGGCCGGCCCCAGGGCCAGAAGGGCGGCGGCCGGCCCGACCGCGCCTCTTTCGCTCAAAATCCTCACCGGCCGCAGCACCCGGCGGAACACCCAGAAACACAGGCCGAACCAGAGACCCAGGTGGAGGCCGGAGATAGCGAGTATATGGCTGAGGCCCAGGCGCCGGAAAATTTCTTCGCTGTTTTCCTCCACCGCGCCCCGGTCGCCCAGGAGTTGGGCGGCCAAGAGGCCCGCCGCCGGTTCCGGAGCCCGGCTCTTTATGAGTTCCCGGCCGGCCTGGCGCAATTGGTCCAAGGGGCCCGGGCGCCCGGGCCAGGAGGTCACCAAGCGGGGCGATTTGACAAAGCCGGTGACCAGGATCCCCCGGGCCGCCCAGAGCCGTTCCCGGTCCTCCAGCCCCGGATTTTTAAAACTCCTAAGGCGCCTTAAGCTGACCGGCAGCCGCAGGTAGTCGCCCGGAGCCGTTTCCGTCAGCCGGCCCCCCAGGCTCAAGCGGACCAGGCCGTGGACCACTTCGGCCGCGGCCGGCCCGTCCGGGCCGGGCCGGATCATTTCCCGGGCCTCCATAATAATGGTTTGGCCGTTCCGGCCCTCGGTCAGTTCCCGGACCAGGCCGCCCAGAACGACCGGGTCGGCGGCCGCGTTTTCAGGAACAAAATTAATAAGGTGGGCCGGATCCCCGGGGGGCCGGAGGCTCTGGAGGGTCAGGCCCCAGCCCAGGGCGAAGACGGCCGGAACCAGGATCAGGCGCGGGTATTTGAAATTGAAGCGCCAGACCAGGCCGGCGGCCAGAGCCAAGGCCAGGGCTATTCCCAGGGCTTGGGCCGGGTCGCCGCCCTCGGCCCAGCCCTGGTTCAGGCCGGCCAGAAAGAAGGGCAGAAGCCAGATAAGGGGGCGGTCGTGGAGGGCGGCGATTTTGACGGTCGTTTTTGGCATATTATTTGCCTGTTAATCAGCCGAAAACCAGCGCGGGCTCCCCGCGGGAAACCAAGGAGAAAAATTTATGACTCCTTTTCAAGCGTTAAGTCAATTTCCATCCGTCCTCCGTCCTTCGGCCGCTCCAGGCGGTCAGAACCGGAGCGGTTTGGCCAAGGGCGGCGGCGCCGGTCGGGACGATTTTGAAGGTTTTATGGCCGCCTTGGCCGTCGGTGAAGCCGAAGCCCCGGGCGCGGCCCGGAATCTGGCCCGGCTGAAAGCCGCGGGTATCCATAATGAAATGCTGGCCAACCTGTTGAACCTTGACGGGGCCGGCGAGACCCGGGCCGCCGGCCTGGTGGAGCGGGCCAACCTCGAAGCCCTCCTGAGTTCCGGCCGTTTCGGGAACCTTCTGGGCGGACCCGGGATTTCCGGTCTGGAAACCGGGCAGGTGCTGAAAGCCAGGGATCTCAGTTCCTGGCGCCAGAGAAACAACCCCCTGAGCCTGGGTCGGCCGGTGGCGGCCGAAGAGGCGGCGCGGCCGGCGGCCGGCCCCAGCCAGGCTTTTCTCGTCCGGCCGCCCCAGCGGGTGGTCCGGGCTTCGGCCGAAAATCCGCCCCCTCTGCCTGAACGGCTCCCCGCCGGCGAGACTCCGGTCGTGCCGGGTCCGGCGGCCGCCTTAAGTCCCGAGCCCGCCAGCCGGAAAGCCGCGGCCGAAGTGGTCGCCAAAAGCCAGGAGGCCGCGGTCAAGGCCCAGGCGGCCAAGCCGGTTGCCGAACCCGCCCCTTCCGCCGGAGGCACTACGGAAAAGTTGACCTCGGAACAGTTGGACAAGCTGGTCAAGAAGGTCGCCCAGGCCCTGAATATGGACCCCAATTTGATAAAGGCCGTCATCAAAGCCGAGTCGAATTTCAATCCCAAGGCCGTTTCCAAGGCCGGAGCCAAGGGCCTGATGCAGCTCATGCCGGGCACAGCCAAGGAACTGGGCGTCAAAGACCCCTTCAACCCGGTGGAGAATGTTTGGGCCGGAGCCCGCTATCTAAAGAAAATGCTCGACCGTCACTCCGGGAACATCAACAACGCCCTGGCCTCTTATAATTGGGGCCCCGGCAACTTCGACCGTCACGGCAAACAGCGTCTCCCCGGTGAGACCAGGCGCTATATCACCACGGTCAACAAGCACTACGCCAGTTTGAAGCAGACCGGCGCCACCTCGGCTTGATACCGGCCGTTTTATCCTGAAAGCCTTCCGGCCGCCGGTTCGGAAGGCTTTTTTCAGTCCCGGTCATCTCCGGTCCGGAACTGAAAATCGACCTTTATCTTGAAAACCCTTTCCGCGTCCAGAACCAGGATATCTTCCAGTCCCGCCTCGCCCTTGAGCCGCGTCAGAAATTCGTCCAGTTCCTCCGGCCGGTCGCTGGTGAAGGTGAACCAGGCGTTTATCTCGCCGGCCCGAAGATAGTTGTGGGTGATTTGGGGCGCCTGGTCGGTCAAAGTCTTGAAAAGGTCCAGCTTGTCGTCGGGCACCCGGGCCGCGCAGAGGGTCGATCGATAGCCCAGGTCCCGGGCGTTGAAGACCGCGCCCAGGCGGCGGACTATCCCGCTCCGCCGCAGGGCCAGGAAACGGGCGTGGACCTCCTCTTCGGTGAGGGCTAGGCCGGCGATCCGGTTCAGGCGCTCGGCCAGGACGGCGTAGGGCCGGGCCGCCACCGGAAAATCGCTCTGGACGGCATTGAGGATCAGGCGGTCGAGGTGGTCCAGGACGGTTCCGGTCATGGCCGTCTTTCCCGGCCGGGCTGGTGGGGGCAGAGGGGCTCCGGGCCCAGGTGGTCGCCTTCGGCCTTGGCCCGGGCCCGGCAGCCGCCGCAGACCGACCAGTATTCGCAGGCCCCGCAGCGGCCCCGGTAGCGTTTTCGATCCCTTAAGTCTTGAAAGAGGGGGGCTTCTTCATAGATGGTCTTTAGCGGGGCCCGCCTCAGGTCGCCCGCGGCCAGGTCCAGGTAGCCGCAGCCCCTGGCCTCGCCGGTGCTGGACAAAAAGAGGAAACCCTGTCCGGCCAGGCAGCCCCGGCCCCGGGGGGCCTGACCGGCCTGGACGGCCAGGCGCTGGTATTGAGGGGCGCAGGTGGCCTTGAATTCCAGGCCCAAGGCGGGTTCCCGTCTTTGGAGGTCCAGGAGGGCGGCCTCGTAGGCTTCCGCCGTCAAGGGTTTTTCCAGGTTGGCGGCCCGGCCCACCGGCACCAGGAGAAAGACATGGTGGGCCGCGGCGCCCAAGTCCCGGGCCAGGGCCGAAAGGGCGACCGCCTGGTCCAGGTTGGCGGAGGTGAGGGTGCTGTTGATCTGAAAGGGAAGGCCGGCCTCCCGAAGATGGGCCGCGGCCCGCCTTAAGGCTTCAAAGGCCCCGGGCGCGCCCCGGAAGGCGTCGTGGGCCGCCGGTTCCGGGTGGTCCAGGCTCAGGCTGACCCGGGCCACCCCGGCCTCCTTAAGCTTTCGGGCCAGGGCGGCGGTCACTAAAAGTCCGTTGGTGGAGACCAGCACCCTGAGCCCCCGGGTCCGCCCGTAGGCGGCCAGGTCCAGAAGATCGGGCCGCAGGAGCGGCTCGCCGCCGCTCAGGATGAGCGCCGGGGCCGGGGGCCAGGCGGCCAATTGGTCCACCAGGTCCCGGCCTTCTTCAGGGCTCAGTTCGCCCGGGGGCGGCGCGGGGATGGCCTCGGCCCGGCAGTGGCGGCAGGCCAGGTTGCAGGCCCTGGTGGTCTCCCAGGCCACCAGACGGGGCGGGGGCGGGCCGCCCATGTCATGGCCGGAGCCACCTGGCGGCCTGAGGCGCCAGGTAGGTTATGATGAGGTCGGCCCCGGCCCTCTTGATGGCCGTCAGGGCTTCCAGGGCCGCGGCTTGGCCGTCGAGGAGCCCGGCCTGGGCCGCGGCCATGAGCATGGCGTATTCCCCGCTGACCTGGTAGGCGGCCAGGGGGATATCCAGGCGGTCGCGGATCTCGCGCAGGATGTCCAGGCAGAGGCCGGCGGGTTTGACCATGACTATGTCG
>Ga0082212_10000986_pt1 | contig 41776 bp, 40 predicted proteins | sample TergutNt197P3_FD_71548 | JGI IMG/M metagenome (GOLD analysis project Ga0082212, IMG submission 71548) | Neocapritermes taracua P3 segment gut microbial communities from Petit-Saut dam, French Guiana - Nt197 P3 | ecosystem: Host-associated > Arthropoda: Insects > Digestive system > Gut ...
AAAAACACTATTTTCACAAGTGACGGAACTGCGGAGAGGTATGTCTTTTGAAGAATTGAACAGGGCAATCGGTGAGACAGACGCGGTGGCAGGCCGGCTGTTCGCGGTGGCAGAAGCGTACCCGGAGCTTCGTTCCGCTGATGTCTTTCGTGAATTGCAATCCGGCATACGGGACGCGGAGGAGCATTTACAGGCGGCGCGGCGTCTTTATAACACCAATGTAACCGCTTTCAACTCGGCGATTGCAGTATTCCCCGCAAGTGTTGTCGCCAAATCCAAGCATTTTGGGAAAAGAGAATTTTTCGTTGCAGAGGAAAATAAACGTGAAGACGTTGCGATGAAATTCTGAGACACGAGTAAATACGCCGCCCGACAAGGCATTGCATGCCTTGTCGGGCGGTTTTTTTCGTTCAGGAAATAATTATTTAAAAATACCCTTGACAGCAGTGATCTTGAGAGCGTTTTTGCCTTGATCAAGAGCCCGTGCGGGCGACTATGGCCTCTTTCGGGCAGGCTTTAACGCATTTAAGGCATCCGACGCACAGATCGGGCCGATCGATATGAGCGTGCTTGTGTATCGGGGAATTCACCCTTCCGATAACTTCTTTCGGACAAGTCTCCGCGCATTTGCCGCAGTTTATGCAACGGCGCGCATACAATGAAACATGGGCGGTCGTATTATGTCTCATGCCGCATCTCCTTTAAGATTTTCCTCAGTATTCTCTCGCTTTTTTCCGTATTTATTTGCCGGGGTCCGGCATTTCTTTTTTCGGGAAAACAAGGCTGAACAAAACGGTCATAACAAAAGCGGAAGCGACGGCGGCATAAGTTTCAGTTATTGTGTCATTTATCGGATAACTGCCCGTGGTCATTTTAACAACGACCCACAAAACGCCGATCACAGCCGTGAAACACATGCTGAGGCAGGCGCCTTTCTCGGAAGCCCTTTTCCAGTATATTCCGAGTAAGACGACCACAAAAAGAGCTCCGCGCAATGAATATGCGGAATAGACGATGTCAAGGACTTTGCCCGAGTCAACAAGAGCGACAGCGCCCGCGCAGCAGACAACGCCGCTTAAGGCGGTGGTCATGCGGCTTACGCGCATCACCCGGTCGTCCGCGGCGTTCGGACAAAACACGCGCTGATACAGATCTTTTGTCAGCATGGTGCCGGAAGCCAATATGATGGGCGAAACGGTCGACAGTATGGCGGCGAGTATGGAAGCGAGAACCAAACCGCCGATGATTTCCGGCAGATTCATCATAAGCGCGGGCAGAGCCAGCTTGGCGTCGACAACGACCCTTCCGGCTGTGTCAAGCAGCGTCCCGTTGCGGCTCATAACTTTTGCGATCATTCCGAGCAAAGCGGTGCACAGACCGAAAGGCGCGACGACAAAAGCCGTAATAACGCATGCTTTTTTTGCGCTCGGTATATCTTTCGCGGCAAGCACGGGCTGGATTCCGGCCTGCGCGGTGCAGGCGCCGAGCAGGGAGGCGATGATCCAGGAGCTGACCTTAGGCATGCCGATGGTGAACATATTAAAATAATTCGCTCCGGCTTCCGCCGCTTCAGCTTCTCTTATCCCTGCAATAAAATTTTCGCGGCCTCCCACTCCGGACAAGGCGAACACTATAGCGAGGATAACGCCGAAGTACATGACGAACAGATGCATGACATTGGTGGACGCCACCGCGTTCATGCCGCCGGCTAAAGTGTATATGATGAAAATTATCGCGAAAACGATCACCGTTACATTAAAGTCAAAACCCAAAAGCGACTGGCCGAGTTTCCCCGCGGCGATCATCTGTGAGAGCCCGACGGCTAACATGACGATCACGAGCAATACGCAGGACACGGAGCGCGCGCTTTTACCGAAGAACTTTTCAATGATGCCGGGAACGGTCACGGTGTTCAAGCTGCGGTAGAGTTTGGCAAAACACAAGGCGAGGAACATTACTCCTATCCCGTTTGCTATGGTGTACCACGCGCCGGACAGGCCGTAAAGGAAGCCGTATTCGGATACGCCCGTCGTGGCGGTGCCTCCGAGCCATTCGCCCGCCGAAGCGCATACGATGGCGAATACGCCCATTTCGGCTCCGTGGAACGCCGCGGAGTCTTTGGCCCTTTTTGACGACCAAACGCCTATGCCGACGGTCAGCGCGAAATAAATAACAATGATCAGTAATTGAACAGACATGTCAAAGCCCTCTTTGCGGCAGCGGTTTGTTTGCGGCGGGAAAAAGGCACTCTCCCGAAGCCCGGGAAGTGCCTTTTTGCATGTTTGCGAATTCCGCTCAGCCGCCGAATACGGCGAGCAGGAAGCCGGCGGCGACGGCCGAACCGATGACTCCGGCGACGTTGGGGCCCATTGCGTGCATGAGCAGGAAGTTTGACGGATTTGCTTTTTGCCCGACTTTTTGTGAGACTCTGGCGGCCATGGGCACGGCGGAGACGCCGGCCGAACCGATAAGCGGGTTTATCTTGCCGCCCGAGAGCTTGCACATCAGCTTGCCCAGGAGGACGCCGCCGACGGTCGAAAACGCGAAAGCTAAAAGCCCGAGGACCACTATCTTGATCGTTTCAGGCGTTAAAAACCTGTCGAATCTCGTGGTCGCGCCGACGGATACGGACAGGAAGATAACGACGATGTTCATAAGAGCGTTCTGGGCGGTGTCGCTGAGCCTGTCCACCACACCGCATTCACGCAGCAGGTTGCCGAGCATCAAAAGACCTATGAGCGGGGCCACAGAGGGGAGAACGAGTATGCAAACTATTGAGACCAATATGGGGAATACGATCTTTTCCGTCTTTGTGACGAAGCGGAGCTGATCCATTTTGATCTCGCGTTCCTTTTTTGTCGTGAGGGCGTTCATGATGGGTGGCTGGATGAGCGGCACGAGCGCCATGTATGAGTATGCCGCTATCGCTATCGCTCCCAACAGATGCGGCGCCAGTTTGCCGGTCAGCCAGATGGCGGTGGGGCCGTCCGCGCCGCCGATTATGGCGATGGAACCGCCCTCGGGGCCGGAAAAGCCGAGTATTATTGAGAGTATCAAAGCGCAGTATATGCCGAGCTGCGCGGCCGCGCCCAAGAGCAGGGATTTCGGGTTCGCGAGCATGGGGCCGAAGTCCGTCATAGCGCCGACTCCGAGGAATATGAGAGACGGATAAAGGCCTGTTTTTACGCCTATGTACAGGATATCCAAAAGCCCTCCCTCATGCAAGACCTTCAAATAATCCACATGGAAATCCGTCTGACTCGGATCTATCCACAGCTCAGGCGTGTAGATGCCCGTTATGGGAAGGTTTGTCAGCAGCATTCCGAAAGCTATGCCCACAAGCAAAAGCGGTTCGAATTGACGCACTATGCCGAGGTAAAGCAAAAAGCAGGCGAGCAGTATCATTATTATCTGGCGGATATCCGAAATATTGGCAAAGCCCGAGCTCATCCATATTTCTTTCAGAGTTCCGATAATCATATTATTCTTTCCTCCTTAACCCAGAATGATGAGAGCGTCCCCCGCGTTGACGACCGCTCCTTTGGCAGCGGCGACTGACGTCACCTTGCCGTCTCTCGGGGAAAATATCTCGTTTTCCATTTTCATTGCCTCTAAGATAAGGAGTACCTGACCGGATCTCACAGTGTCTCCGACGGAGACGTTTACGGACAAAACCGTACCGGGCATGGGCGCCGCGACGGTCTCCTCACCCGCGGAGGTTTGCGCAGGAGCGGGCGCGGGAGCGGCGGGCGGCGGCGCGGGAGCTTTTACCGGCGCCGGAGCTTTCATCGGCGCGGCGGCCGGAGCGGGGGAATATGTTATCGTGTCTTTTGTCGCGGCTTCGACGTCGTAAGCTTCGCCGTCCACGACCACCCTGTATTTCCTGACGCCCGCGCCTCGGGTCACTTGCCGCGGCGGCGCGCTTACCGCCGCTGCGCTCACAGGGGCTTCAGCCGGAGCGGTCGGCGCGGCGGTCGGCGCGGGAGCCTGTTGCGGGCCTTCCGGAGCGGCGGCGGCAGGTTTGCGCGCGATTCTCTTAAGGACGGCCGACATGATGTATATGACACACATCAGGAATATCAAAACGACAAAAACCACGCACATGCCCAGAAGGGAAATGCCCAATGCTTCGGGGATGGCAGGCTGAGCCAAATTCATTTGGTAACTCCTCCCTTACTGTGCGTACATTACGCCGATTTTATCGGGTATGATGAGTTTTGCCTCGGTCTTGGATTGGATATCCTCCGCGGTCACACCGGGGGCAAGTTCTTTTAAAACGATACCGGCGTCCGTTATCTCCATCACACCGAGTTCGGTGACGATGAAGTTGACAACTTTAACGGCGGTCAGGGGCAGAGTGCATTTTTTGAGTATCTTCGGCGAGCCGTCCTTAGTCGTATGTTCCATGGCGATGATGACCTTTTTCGCGCCGACCACAAGGTCCATGGCGCCGCCCATGCCGGGCACCAGTTTTCCCGGCACGTTCCAGTTTGCAAGGTCGCCGTGTTCGTCGACCTCCAGAGCGCCCAAGACGGTTATGTCCACATGCCCCCCGCGCGCCAGAGCGAAGCTCATTGAACTGTCAAAACACGCGCCGCCCGGAACGATGGTCACAGGAATGCCGCCGGCGTTGCTGGTGTCTTTGTCTTCTTTGCCGGGTTCCGGATTCGGTCCGATGCCGATAAATCCGTTCTCTGAGTGAAGCATGACGTTTTTATCGGGAGAAAGGTAATTGGCGACCAAGGTGGGCAGGCCTATTCCGAGATTTCCCAAATTGCCTTCTTCAAAAAAATCCGCTGTCCTTCGGGCTATGATTTCGCGTATATCAGCCATTTTACCGTTCCTCCTTTATGCCTTGACGATCATGTCGACGAGTATGGCCGGGGTGACGACTTGATCTTGGTCCAACTCTCCGACTTCGACGATATTCTCGGCGAGAACGATGACCAGATCGGCGGCCATTGCCATGAGCGGGTTAAAGTTCCGGGCCGCCCTCCTGTATACGAGATTGCCTATCTTATCCGCCTTGTACGCATGCAGCAGCGCGATATCGGCTCTCAGCGGCGCTTCGATCAAAAAGTCCCTGCCGTTAAAGTTGATTTTTTGTTTGCCTTCTTCGATAACGGTGCCGACGCCCGTCGGCGTAAGGAAACCGCCGAGACCGGCGCCTGCGGATCTTATCCTCTCGGCCAAGGTCCCCTGAGGGACAAGCTCGACTTCCATTTCCCCGGCGTTCATCTTTCGGCCGGTCTCCTTGTTTGTGCCGATGTGAGAGGCTATCACTTTTTTGACCTGATTATTGACAATGAGCCTGCCGACGCCGCGGTCGACAAAACTCGTATCATTGTTGATGATGGTGAGGTCTTTGACTCCTTTTTCGATCAGAGCGTCGATGAATCTCTCCGGAGTTCCGACCGCCAGGAATCCGCCGACCATTATGACCTGATTGTCTTTGAATTTACTTACGGCTTCCTCAAAGGTTTTTATTTTGCTCATAACGCTTACTCCCTTATAAAACGCCTATCTCAGGCCCATGTAGTTCGAAATGACCATTCTCTGGACCTCGCTCGTACCCTCGTAGATCTCGGTTATCTTCGCGTCGCGCATGAAGCGCTCAAAGGGATACTCGCGCGTGTAACCGTAGCCGCCTATGAGTTGCAGGCAGCGGCGCGTTACGTCACTGGCGGTCTCGGAGGCGAACAGCTTGGCTTCCGCCGCCAAGTGCGAATACGGCTCATGGTCCTGCTTGGCCTGCGCCGCGCGGTAGATCAAAAGACGCGACGCCTCGACCTTTGTCTGCATGTCCGCAAGCTGGAACTGAGTGTTCTGGAACTTGCTGATGGTCTGGCCGAATTGGACGCGCTGCGTAACATATTTGATGCATTCCTCAACGGCTGCTTCCGCTATGCCGAGAGCCTGCGCCGCTATGCCGATGCGACCGCCGTCGAGCAGGGTCATCGCAATCTTGAAGCCTTTGTTCAGTTCACCGAGCAGATTCTCCTTCGGCACGATCATATCTTCGAATATGAGCTCGCAGGTCGAGGAAGCGCGGATGCCCATTTTCTTTTCTTTTGTTCCGAGACTGAAGCCGGGGAAGCCTTTTTCTATGATGAACGCAGAAATGCCCTTGTTTCCTTTTTCTTTGTCGGTCATGGCGAAAATAACGAAAGTTTCCGCGTATCCGGCGTTGGTGATAAACATTTTTGTGCCGTTTATCAGCCAGTGGTCGCCCTTATCGACGGCGGTGGTTTTTTGCATGGCGGCGTCGGTTCCGGCGAGCGGTTCCGTAAGACCCATGGCCCCGAGCTTTTCACCGGACGCAAGCGGGACCAAGTATTTCTTTTTTTGCTCCTCGGTGCCGTATTCGCTGATGGGCCAGCAGCACAGCGAACTGTGGGCGGACAGGGTGACGCTTGTGCTCGCGCAGTACCTGGCAAGCTCCTCACAGGCGGCGATATATGTGACATAGCTGAGACCGGCTCCGCCGTATTCCTCCGGGAACGGGAGTCCCATCATACCCATTTCCGCCAGTTGTTTCACTGTCTCTTCCGGGAAACGCTCCTCTTCGTCGATCTCCGCCGCGATGGGCTGCACTTCTTTTAAGCAAAAATCGTGCAACATGTCAATAATGTCTTGCTCTTCAGGCGTAAACTTGAAATCCATAGCTTCGTATTTCCCCTTTTCATATAATATTTTAAGCGCTCCGGCCGCTTTCGATTCCGGTGAATCCGACCGCCGGCGCTTGTTATGCGAGCAATAACAACACTTCTTTTATAATAATGAGCCGAGCGGCTGTTGTCAATAACAAATTACCGAATCGACCGGCCGTGAAATTACGATATAAGCCGCCGGCTTTATTATGCGGGCAATTATTAAAGATAAACTGCCGGCCGGTTTATATCTCGCGGCGAGACTGCGATCGGGAGAGCAAAAAGAAAATAAATGCAAATCAATTCGGGCAAACAAGTTGACAAATATACCGGCTTTTTAGTATAATTTTTCATGTTTGGCAAACTAACCTTTTAAATATAATTATAAATACACAATAAGGAGGAGAAGTATGAGCACATTTGGCTATTCCATGCCCGTTTACTTTCAAAACATGCCGACCATAGGCGAACCTTTGTCCGCGCCGAATGCCGAAAATGAGGCGGAACTCCGAAAAATCGAGGAAGAACTCGAAAAAGAGGTCGCCGACATATTGGCGTCGGGGCGCGATGACGAATCTCTTAACAAATCCGGGCAGATGACGGCGCTGCAGCGCCTTGATATGCTCGTGGACAAAGGATCATGGTGCCCCCTGAACAGTCTGCTCAATCCGTTTGAAAACGCGGACGGAAGCACGGGTATTATTACGGGTCTCGGAAAGATCCGCGACAAATGGGCGGTGATCATTGCCTCGGACAACAAAAAGCTGGCGGGAGCTTGGGTGGCGGGGCAGGCGGTCAAGATAACCCGGGCTACAGACATGGCGAAACAGCTCAATGTACCGCTTGTTTACGTTCTTAACTGCAGCGGCGTTAAACTTGACGAGCAGGAAAAAGTATACGCGGGGCGTATTACGGGCGGAACGCCTTTCTACCGTCATTCGGAATTGATGCAGCTCGGTATACCCATAATCGTCGGTATTTACGGAACAAACCCGGCCGGAGGCGGATATCACGCCATCAGCCCGACCATACTTTTGGCTCACGAGAAAGCCAACATGGCCGTCGGCGGCGCGGGCATTGTCGGCGGCATGAACCCGAAAGGCTTTGTCGATAAAGAAACCGCTCAGCTTCTCATTGACGCTACGAAAAACGCAAAGCGCGAAGATCCGCCGGGAGCGGTGTCGGTGCATTTCGGAGAGACCGGCTTTTTCCGCGAGGTCTACACTGAAGAGGAAGGCGTTTTGGAAGCGATCAAAAAATATATGGACACCGTCCCCGCTTACAATGAAAATTTCTTCCGTGTGGACGACCCCGAGGAACCGCTTTATTCACCGGACGATCTTTATACGCATGTTCAGTTCAACCAGCGCCGCGCATATAAAATACACAATGTGCTCTCCTGCATCTTCGACAGCAGCGAGTTTATGGAATACAAAAAAGGCTACGGGCCGGAGATCGTTTGCGGGCTCGCGAAAATCAACGGCCTTTTAACGGGAGTCGTGTCGAATTTCCAAGGGATGATCCCGAATTATCCGGAGTACCTGCAAAACAGCATCGGCGTCGGAGGCAAACTCTACCGCCAAGGCCTTGTTAAAATGAACGAGTTCGTCACGCTGTGCGCGAGGGACAGGCTCCCCATAGTGTGGTTTCAGGATACCTCGGGCATCGACGTGGGCGACCCCGCGGAGATAGCCGAGCTTTTGGGCTTGGGACAATCGCTCATTTTCAGCATACAGAACGCGAAAATACCGCAAATGGAAATAACCCTGCGTAAGGGTACCGCGGCGGCGCACTATGTCATGGGCGGGCCGCAGGGAACCGATACGAACGTGTTCAGCCTTGGCACGGCCGCGACCGAGATATACGTGATGCACGGCGAAACGGCCGCCGCCGCCATGTATGCCCGCCGTTTGGTAAAGGAGCAGGACGACGGTAAGGATATACAGCCGGTAATAGACAAGATGAACGCCTTGATCAAGAGTTATTCGGACAAATCGCGCCCGGGCGCTTGCGCCAAGCAGGGACTGGTGGATGAAATAGTCAACCTTGACGAGCTGCGCCGGTATATCTGCGCTTTTGTCGGCGCCGCGTATCAAAATCCGGTCGCCATTTGCGCTTTCCATCAGATGCTTACCCCGCGTATAATACGCGAATGGGACAGCTTGAACAACGTGTGAGGTGAAAGGATATGGCTGAAAGACCGGAAACGAAAAACCGGGCGTCTCTTTCCGAAGAAGAGCTTTTTGCGGTCATCACCGCGGCGATAGGAGCGTATGAGGCGCGAGGGACTCGCCGCCCGGGGAGGGCGATAGGAACGCGCGCGACGGCTGCGGCATACGGGGGAGGCGAGCCGCATCCGTTGATCAGGAACATGTGCGAACCGTATGAAATAATATCCGACATACCGGCTGCAAATCCCATGGTCAGAAATTGCGGCTGAAATAAAAAAATTTTTAAACGGGAGAGTTTGATCAATAATGATAAATTATAAAATCACAGTCAACGGAAAAACACTTGATGTGGACGTAGAGGAAACAGGCGGCGCCGCTGAGGTCAAGGCCGCGCCCGCGCCCGCAATGCAGGCCGCTCCGGCTCCGAAAACAGCGCCGCCTCCGGCGCCGAAGGCCGCTCCGGCTCCGGCCCCCGCTCCTTCCGGCGGCGGCGGAGATGTGGCGGCGCCGATGCCCGGTACGATCTTGTCGATCAACGTGGCTGAGGGCGACACGGTAAAAGAAGGACAGACCCTGCTTATTTTTGAAGCGATGAAGATGGAAAACGAGCTTTTTTCACCCCACGCGGGGACGGTAAAAAAGATTCATGTGGCCAAAGGAGCCGTCATAGAAAGCGGCATGGTCCTTGTCACCTTGTCATAAACAAAAGTCCGTTATACAATAATATTTTAACGAGGAGGATATGACTCATGGATTTCGCGTTTTCCGAAGAACAAGAAATGATTGCCGAATTGGCAAGAGATTTCGCAAAAAAGGAAATTGCGCCGCATATTGAAGAGGACGAGGAGAATCACCATTATCGCCGTGAGATACTGACGCAAATGGGCGAACTCGGACTTTTGGGCTTTTCCGTTCCCGAGGAATACGGCGGGAACGGACTCGGCTGGCCGGAGGGCGTGGCGGCTCTTTTTGAGATCGCAAAGGTCCATACGTCATGGCGGCTGAGCATAAGCGGAAACGTGTGGGGTCCGGCGCTGACCATACTGCAATACGGTACAGAGGATCAAAAGAAAAAATACATACCGGGCCTTTGCAGCGGAGAATTGGCCGGAAGCTTCGCTATCACCGAGGCTAACTCCGGTTCCGACGTGGCGAGCATGAAGATGACGGCGAAGGACGCGGGGGACCATTGGCTTTTAAACGGAAGCAAAATGTGGATATCCGGCGGACATACCAGCGACGTCGGACTTGTTTACGCCAAAACCGACCCGTCGGCGGGAGCGAAGGGCGTTTCCTGTTTTGTAATTGATTACAACAATACGGAAGGCATCACAAGGATACCCATCCATAAAAAAGTCGGCATGTGGCCCGCGCCGACCTCGGAACTCGTCTTTGAGGACGCGAAGATCCCCAAGGAAAATCTTGTGGGGGAACTCAACAAGGGTTTCCAGATATGCATGTGGATGCTGAACAACACGCGCATGGGCTGCGCGACCGGTTCGGCCGCTTTGTCGGCGGCGTGTCTTGAGGGCGCCGTGCAGTACGCCAACGAACGCACGCAATTCGGGCAGCCGATCGGAAAATTCCAGATGATACAGCAGCAGATAGCCGAGATGAAGCTTGAGGACGAAGCGGCGAAGTTTCTTGTATTCAGGGCCGCTTGGCTCAAGGAGAACAAAATGCCGAACCAGCAGGAGACCTCAATGGCGAAGCTGTGCGGCTGCAACGCGGCCGTTCACGCCGCCAACGTGGCCATGAAGATATACGGCTCCTACGGCTATTCGGACGAGTATCCCTGCGGCAGATGGCTGCGTGACGCCAAGCAGTTTGAAACCTTGGAAGGAACTTCAAACATCCATATGGGCATAGTTGCCGGGATAGAGCTGGGTTATCAGCAAAACCGGTAAGCGTTAAGAACGCCGGATGAAAGGTAAGCCGCTTTGGTGAATGTCTTATACGAAGTCAAAGAGCATATTGCCGTTATAACAATCAACAGGCCCGAGGCGCTCAACGCTCTGAACCTCGACGTTCTTTGCGAACTCGACGAAGCTGTCACGAAGGCTCGGGACGACGGGGAAGTTCGGGCGCTCATCGTAACCGGCGCGGGAAAAGCCTTTGTCGCGGGGGCAGATGTGCGGTCTATGAAGGATTTTACTTCCGGCGAGGCTTTGGTGTTCAGCGAATTCGGCAACCGGGTGTTTATGCGGCTCGAATCTCTGCCGAAACCCGTTATTGCCGCGGTAAACGGCTACGCTTTGGGCGGTGGCTGTGAGTTGAGTCTGGCTTGCGACGTCAGGATAGCCGGCGAATGCGCGAAGTTCGGGCAGCCTGAAGTCAGCCTCGGGGTCACTCCCGGTTTCGGAGGGACCTTTCGGTTGCCCCGGACAGTCGGGACGGCCAAAGCCAAAGAACTCATATTCACCGCCCGCATCATAGACGCGACGGAAGCGCTCAGCATAGGGCTTGTAAACGCTGTCGTCCCGGACGCTCTGCTTTTTGCCGCGGCCTTTGACATGGCGGGCAGGATAGCGGCGTATCCGCCGTTTGCCGTCAGCCGGTGCAAGGCGTCGGTCAACATGGGGGCCGGCTGCGACGCCGCGGCGGGAGCCGCTTTTGAATCGTCGGTTTTCGCTTTATGTTTTTCCGAAGAAGAACAAAAGACCCTGATGACGGCTTTTTCGGACAAAAGCAAAAAATAATAAACAGCCGCAGGGCGGATAAAAATGCCGCCGGAAATCCCGAAGCGAGAGATATAATTATTATTTATTGTCGGACAGGATCATTATTATGACAAAAATCAGTATTATCGGCGCCGGGACCATGGGAACGGGAGTCGCGCGGCTTTTCGGGCGGGCGGGGTTTGATGTTTCCGTGTTCGTGAGATCGGCCGAAAGGCTCCGGCAAGCCACTGCCCAGATCGATAAGATCGGTTCCCGTATCATTGAAAAAGGAAAGCTGACCCCGGAAGAAAATCAAAGCATCCTCAGCCATATTTCTTTTACGACGGATATGGCGGGATTGGCGGATTCCGACGTTATCATCGAGGCGGTCACGGAAGACACGGGGATAAAAAGAGAGCTGTTCAAGACGCTTGACGGCATGTGCAAAGAAGAAGCGATATTCGCGACCAACACCTCGTCGATTTCGATAACAGATCTGTCTTCGGCAGTAAAACGCAAGGATAAGTTCATCGGCATGCACTTTTTCAATCCCGCTTGGGCCATGACGCTGATCGAGATCATCAGAGGGATAGCGACTTCCGATGAGACTTTCCGCAAAATCACTGAGCTTTCGGTGGCGATAGGCAAGGAACCGGTAGTGGTGTATGACAGCCCGGGTTTTATCGTCAACAGGATACTGACTCCCATGATAAATGAGGCGGCCTGCGTTTTGATGGAAGGCGTTGCCGGCGCTGAGGATATCGACAAAGCCATGAAGCTGGGGGCAAACCATCCCATGGGGCCGCTCGCCCTGTCGGACCTTATCGGAAATGACGTCGTCCTTCATATCATGAACAACATATACACGGAGACCGGAGACCCCAAATACAGGCCGTGCATACTGTTGAAGAATATGGTCAGGGGCGGGCTGCTCGGGAAAAAATCAGGCCGTGGGTTTTACCAATATTGACGCCTCGCGTCATAAAAAATAATTAATTCAGCAAAACAGGAGGGCATCATATGAACATACTCGTATGCGTAAAACAAGTCCCGAACACGGAGGAATTGAAAGTCAACGCCGACGCCGGAACGTCCAATATCGACAGCATACCCCGCGTCGTGAGCTCGTTTGACACCTATGCGCTGGAAACGGCGGTAAAAATTAAGGACGCTGACGCGTCCGTTAAAGTCGTTGTTGTGACGATAGGCTCCGACAAGGCAAAAGACGCGCTTAAAAGCTGCCTCTCGGTCGGCGCGGACAAGGCGTATCTCGTAAGCGACCCTGCGTTTGAAAATATCGATTCGCTGGCGATAAGCCGCGTGCTGTCGCTTGCCGTGAAGGAGATAGAAAAACGCGAAGGAGCCGCGTTTGACATCGTGTTTTTGGGACGTCAGGCGAACGACAGCGACGCCGGGCATGTCGGCCCGCAGCTCGCGGAGTTTTTAGATTATCCCCAGCTCACTTATGCCCGGGAGGTCTCGGTCGCGGACGGTAAAGTGCGAGCAAACCGCGAGACCGAGGACGGCTATATCGTCGTTGCCGCTTCAATGCCGACAGTTGTTACCGTGACGAAAACGGAATATGAGCCGCGCTACGCCTCGGTCAAGACAAAGATGGCGGCAAACAAAGCGGAGATACCCGTTCTTTCAGCCGCAGATCTGGGGCCGGACGCGGCGCAATCGCCGACAAAGACGCTGAAGACTTATATACCGGCGCGCAAGACGGGCGGCGTGAAGATCGAAGAAGAGACGGGCGAACTTGCCGCTCAGAAGCTTTCGGCGCTCCTCAGCGACGCCGGAATCATATAAGGAGGACGGACATGGGCGAGTATAAGAATATTTGGGTGTTCGTCGAAACACTCGACGGAAAAGCAAAGAACGTTGGCCTTGAGATTTTGGGGCCGGGCAAAAAAATGGCCGAATCCATGGGTGAAGAACTCGTTGCGGTCCTCATTGGGACAAATCTTGACGACGCTGCCAAAGCCGCTGTGTCTTACGGAGCGGACCGGGTCATTTCGGTGGAAGGGAACGACTTCGCCGATTGGTCGGCGGAGGGCTTTACTTTTGCGCTCGACAAGCTTGCGGAAAAATATAAACCCTGCGCTTTACTGATGGGCGCGACAAGCAACGGACGCGAATTGGCGCCTCGCCTTGCTGCGCGCTTAAAAACCGGCGTCGCCGCGGACTGCACCGGCCTTGAGATAGACTCTTCGACAGGCACGATCAAATGGACGAGGCCCGTTTATTCCGGACGTATGCTCAGTGAGATCGAATGCCCGGAATCGAGACCGCAGATCGGCACCGTTCGCCCCGGCATATTTAAACGCGGCGAACCGGATACGGCGCGTTCGGCGGAGATCACAAAAGAGAGCATCAGCGTTCCCGCGGGAGTGATTCGCACGACTATTGTCGAAAAATCAGCCGAGTCCGCTGAAGGCGCGGTCAAGCTTGAAGAGGCGGAGATCATCGTTTCGGGCGGCAGAGGATTGGGCAAACCCGAAAACTTCTCCATTGTTAAGGATCTGGCCGATGTATTGGGCGGCGTTGTGGGCGCGTCCCGCGCGGCTGTGGACGCGGGTTGGATACCGCATGCGCATCAGGTCGGGCAGACAGGAAAAACGGTTGGGCCGAAACTCTATGTCGCCTGCGGCATCTCCGGCGCCATCCAGCATTTGGCCGGAATGTCAGGCTCCGATGTTATCGTTGCCGTCAACCGGGATCCCGACGCCCCGATATTCGATATAGCCGATTACGGCGTTGTGGGCGATCTTAAAGAAGTGCTTCCCGCCCTTACCGCCGAGATCAAAAAGCTGAGGGCGTGAACGGCTTCCGATACATATGTGTGAGAGGCGGTTTCAGTAATGGCAAAATATGAGAAACTGATTATTCAAAGGACGCTTGAGCCCTACGAAAAAGGTCAGAGGGTATGGTTTAAAGGCGAGCATGACTTTGACGGAAAAGATTTCGGGATCGCATTTATTGTAATCGATCATGACTTGGTTATGGAATCAGCCGCCCATACGCATGACTTCGATATGTATGTATGGCATTTCCCGATGGACCCGGGCAACATGGACGACCTCGGAGGCGAAGTAATATACGGATTGGGTGCGGGCACCGAGGATGACCCCGCAGAAACGTATACGATTACGAAAGCCGGTTGCGTCTTTGTGCCCGCGGGCACATATCACGGTCCGCATATCTTTAAAAACATAACCAAACCCATACTGTTCGTTCACGCGATACAAAAAGGCGAATACTACAAAAGTTGATTTTTAACCGCATCCTCACCGCCGGCACTCTCAATAAATAAATCCGGGCTGCGGCAAAACGGTTTTTGAAAACCGCAAGCCGCAACCCGAATTTTATTGATAACCGCTTATGATATGCCTGCGCCGGAGCTTAAAAACTGCCGGGTTCCCAAGCGACGAGCCTTGTAAACCCGCCGTCCGCCATTTCGCAGCGGAAAGGAAAAGCGCAGATAATCATGCGGCGTCCGGTGCATTCGTCTATGTCTCCGCCGGCGTTTTCAACGGCGATAATGCCGTATTGTCCGCACAGGCGGTGGCAGAACTCGTAATCAGGATGGGTAACGGCGGCGTCAAGGCCGGTCGCCGTTCGGTAGTTGGCTTCAAGCCACGGCATCTGCTCTTTGAGAGGATGGTGCCATAAAGGAGCGTCGGTGGCGCCCCATGTGCCCGAAATGCCTTTGATGTGTTTTTCGAAAACTAACCATTTTGTGACGTCCGGGCCGAGACCGGGGTAGTAGTTGAAGTATTTATCGTTATTGATACGCCAGTAATGATGGAAACCGGTGTTGACCACCACCCAGTCGTTCTCGCGAATTTCCAAATTGTCTTTTTTCAGCGCTTTTTCAAAGTCCTCGGGTTTGAGCTCGTACCATATATTGCCGAACTTTTTCGGGTCGCCTGCCGCGGCGTTCCATTTTGCCTCGAATTCATCGTGAAGCCAACGCATATCGAGGATAACGCCGGTCCCGACGCAGTGCTCGAGCGGCAGTTCGGCTAAGGTGTAACCGTATCTCTCGCGGTCGACTTCTTCCTCATGCAGCGTATGGTTCGGAGCGTCAACGTGAGTGCCGGCGTGCAGAGTGCCGGTGTAGGTGTTGGTGCGTTTGTGAAAACGCTCAAGGTACTGGCCGCGAGGGAAAGCCAGGTCGGAACGGGGACCGGGGAAAGGCCACAGGGGGGTGTCGACGCCCCAAGGCGCGGACAGGTCATAGATTTTTGCCATTTTGCTTGTATTCAGGTATAATTTGCTTTTGTCAAGAGGCATATAAGCCATGTCGGATAACCCTCCCATATAAAATTATGATTTGCTTTTAAAGTCCGATTTTTATTTTAACCCTTTATGTCGATCGATGTCAACAGATTTATGCCAATGCTGCATTGCCTATGTTTTTTTTTCTGTTGACAGACGCACGGGAGTGTATTTTAATATGAACAAAATGAATCGAAAAAAAACCGATCGCGGTCTGACATTAAAAGCGGCGCTTCAGCTGTCGGCGCCGCATACATGGCCCGCATCGGTCCTGCCCGTATTGTTGGGGGCGGCGCTTGCTTTTGAAAAAGGAGCGGCGCCGGGACCGGTACGGCTGCTTTTAACGCTGGCGACGGGAGTGCTTTTGCAGTCCGCGGTCAATACGCTTAACGATTACCGTGATTTTTCGACCGGACTTGATACCGCCGAAAACTGTGACGATCCGACGGACGCGGCGCTGATATATGAGGGCGCCGGCCCGCGGGCCGTGTTGATATTCGGGCTTTGCCTGCTCATGTGCGCCGGAGCCGCGGGCGCGGCGCTCGTGATATACCTCAAATCCCCGGTTTTACTTATATACGCGGGCGCGGCGCTTTTGGCGATTATGCTGTATACAATGCCCGGGGTTTCTTTTTCATCTCTGCCGCTGGGGGAGATGCTGTCCGGAGTCGCTATGGGAGGCGTGCTCACCTGCGCCGCTTATCACATACAATCGGGCGGGTTAAAACTGGAGATACCGGCGCTTTGTATTCCCGCGGTTTTGACTGTGGCGGGTATTATGCTCACCAATAATATCTCGGACACGGAAAAAGACCGCGAGGGGAACAGGCGCACTTTTCCGGTATGCGTCGGCAGAGACGCGGCGCAAACGGTTTTGCGGATACTGATCGCAGTTGCCGCTCTCGCGGTCGCGATTGCAGCTTCGGTAAAATACCCCGGCGGGCTCGCGGTCGTACCGGTCATGTTCATTGCCGTCGCCTTGTGTTCCGGGCCGCTGTTTTGCCGTTCGCTTGTCCGTGAGATAAGAGGGTTATCAATGCGGTGTATATTGGCGTCACATAGTCGGATAATCACATCGTACATAGCTGTGATAATCCTGCACCGTCTCACATATATCTGAAGAATATGCCGGCGCAGCCGGCGTGCCTGAACCGCAGATGATATTCATTACTGATTGTTAGGAGAGGATGAAGAAGGATATGCGTAAGACACTTATCGAGAGAGCTTTCGACAGGACCGAAAGCGCGCGCAAGACATTTGCCGAAACCACGTTCGATATGACCGAAAGCGCGCGGGGCTTGTTCGACAAGACGTTTCTTATCGGAACGCTGTTCACGCTGGATGTATTGCTGAATACTCTGGCAAGCAACGTGCCGAAGTTCGCCAAGGAGTTGGAAGGCATGGAGATGAGCGTTCAGCTCAAGCTCCGCGACAACTCCAGAGGCAGGATACTGTTTATGCGCGGCGGCAAGGTTTCCGGCAAAAACGGCATCTATCCCAACGCTGATGTGGAGATGGTATTTGAGGACGAGACGATAGCCCGGCGGGTAATGCTCGGGCAGATGCTGGGCAAGACCAAGGAGTTTGTTTCGGCCGCGAAGAATATGCAGTTGGTCCTCAACGGCCCGGACGACAAAGCGATGTGGTTTTCCTCGCTCCTCTTGAAAGTCTTTGCCTTTGACGTTCTGTATCTCGGCAATTACGGAACGTCGATGCCCAACGGGGAAAAGCGCTATGTCACGGGGACCAACGGCGGTCCGATGTTCGTTTATGTCAAGGACGGGAAATTGATTCGCTTTACCCCCATAGACCTTGACGACGACGACGCGGAGCCTTGGACGATAAAGGCCCAAGGAAAGGAATTCAAACCGCCCAAGAGAATGACCGTATCGCCGTATTCCGTCGCCTCGAAATCGATGGTATATTCAAAGGACCGTATCCTCTACCCCATGAAGCGGGTGGACTTCGATCCCAACGGCGAGCGCAATCCGCAAAACCGCGGTATCTCCGGATACGAGCGGATATCTTGGGAGGAAGCCACCGATATAGTGGCCTCTGAGATCAAACGCGTGCGCCGCACCTACGGCCCCGGCGCCGTTTTGTTCTGCCGCAGTTCTCACCATCTCTGGGGAAGCATAGGCTACTTTACGAGCGCCAGCTTCAGGTTCTTCAACTGCATCGGAGCTACCACGATGCTTCAAAACCCGGACAGCTGGGAAGGCTGGGCGTGGGGCGCGGTGCATCATATGGGCAGCACCCCGAGGCGCGGAGGCTTGGAGCCGTATAACACCGTTGAAGACTGCATGCAGAACGCCGAGATGATCGTGTTCTGGTCCTCAGACCCCGAATCCACCAGCGGCGTTTACGGCGCGCAGGACGGCACCATTCGCCGCGGATGGGTCAAGGACCTTAAGATGAACGTTGTTCATATTGACCCCTACTGCAACGCGACCGCCGCTTTTATGGGCGGGCGCTGGATAGCGCCGAGACCGGCGACGGACGCCGCGCTGGCGCTTGCCATCGCAAATGTATGGTTTGAAAACGATACCTATGACCATAAGTTCGTCGAAGACAGGACCTTGGGAATAGACGAGTGGAAAGAGTATGTGCTCGGCGAAAAAGACGGTGTTCCCAAGACGCCCGAGTGGCAGGAGCCGATAACCGGGGTCGAGGCCCGCGTCGTAAGGGCTTTGGCTGAAGAATGGGGCAGGAAAAAGACATATTTGGCGGCCGGCGGCATACCCGGATTCGGCGGCGCCTGCCGCACGGCTTACGGCACGGAATGGGCGAGAGCCATGGTATGCCTCGCGGCCATGCAGGGCTTCGGTAAACCGGGAAGCAATTTCGGCGGCCTGCAGTACGGAACGCCGCTGGATTCGAGAGCTTTCTTCCCCGGCTACGCGGACGGAGGCTTTTCCGGCGACTTTAACACCGGCGCCGGCGCCAACATGTACAACCGCATGCCGCAGTCGCCTTCAATGAGCTCGGAAAGACAGATGATCCCGCGTCTTATGCTGTCTGACGCGATTCTGAAAGGGTCCACCGAGGCTTTCAGCTATGACAACTTTTCGGTTGCCGGACAGTTCGGCAAGTCGAGATATCCGATGCCGGGGCATGTGGGAGTCAAGATGTGTTACCGCTACGGCGGCTCGTACTACGGCACTCAGCCCGAATCGAACCGCTTTGTGGAGATGTATCAGTCGGACGGATACGAATTTGTCGTGAATCAGTCGATATGGATGGAAGGCGAAGTGCGCTACGCGGACGTTATACTCCCCGCCTGCACGAACTTTGAGCGCTGGGACGTGGGAGAAGCGGCGTCCTGCGGCGGATATATCGATAAATCATTTTTGCAGATAAACCACCGCCTTGTCCATATCCAGCATAAGTGCATTGAGCCGCTGGGCGAGTCGAAGTCCGATTTCGACATCTATCAGGCGGTCGCGAACAAGATGGGGATGTGGCAGGTTTTCAGCGAGGGCAACAACGAGTATGACTGGGTACGGCGCGTCTATATGGCTACCGACGTCGCCAAAAACGTACCTTGGAAGACCTTCCTCAAGAAAGGCTATTATGTCATACCGCCGCTCCCGGAAAACCGGCGCGACAAAGTGGCTTTCAATTGGTTCTACGAGGGAAGGAAAAGAGAGTCGCCGGAGCTTATCCCGCTTCCGTCAGAATATTACGGCAATTACGGCGAGGGCTTGCAGACGCAGTCCGGAAGGTTTGAGTTCGCTTGCCAGTCGCTGAAACGTTTCGATCCCGACGATAAGGAACGCCTTCCGATCTGCACCTATATCCCGTCGTTTGAGGGCGCGGAGAGCGAGCTTTATAAAAAATACCCGCTGCAGATGATCTCTCCGCACTCAAAGTACAGCTACCACACAATGAACGACGGGAAAGGCACCGGCATTAACGACATCAACGAGCACCGTATAAAGATCGACGGTTATCCCTATTGGGTATTCCGCATGAACGCTGACGACGCGGCCGCGCGCGGGCTCAAGAAGGGCGACCTTATTGAAGTTTACAACGACCGGGGCAGCGTGCTCTGCGGTTTGGATACGACCGAGCGCCTGCCGAGGGGCGTGGTGCACTCGTACGAGGCGTGCGCGGACTTCAGATGTCTGGGAATCCCCGGAAAAAGCACTGAGGTCAACGGCTGCGTCAACACGCTGACGTCAAAGCGGAATCTCACAAAGAATTCGCACGGCCTGTCGGTGAACTCATGTCTTGTTGAAGCCAGGAAATGGGAAGGAGCGGAGAATACGTGGAAAAGTATCATATAGTCGTAGATTTGGAAAAATGCGTCGGGTGCTTCAACTGTATGCTTGCCTGCCAGGATGAGTTTGTCGGCAACCGGTGGGCTCCTTACAGCGACACTCAGGAGCTGCACGGAGAAAAATGGATAAACACATTGCGGCATGAGCGCGGCAAAGCTCCTTATACCGAGGTGGCTTTTGTCACGCAAATGTGCCGGCATTGCGGCAAAGCCGCATGCGAGAAAGCGTTCCCGCAAGCGGTGGAGCGCCGGGAGGACGGCATAGTGCTGCTTGATATGAAAGCCGCGAAAGGAAACAAGGCGCTTGTCGATTCCTGCCCTTACGGTATGATCAAGTGGAACGAGGAACTGGAGACTGCTCAAAAATGCACCGGCTGCGCCCATCTGCTCGATGACGGCTGGGATGAGCCTCGCTGTGTGCAGGTCTGTCCGCTCAGGGCGCTTTCGGTTGTGAAATGCAGCGACGAGGAATTTGAGGAGATGACCGATAAGCTGAAACTCAAACCCTTGGAGCCGGGTGAGAATAAGCCGAGAGTCATGTACCGCCATATGTACCGTTTGAACTCATGCTTCATTAAAGGCGCCGTTATACGCAAAGAGAAAGAGATCGAAAGGGCGCAGGAAAACGTTGAGGTGCAATTATTCGTAAACGGCGAATTGATCGACTCCGTTAAAACCGATTTCTTCGGAGAATTCAAATTCGACAGGCTTCCCAAAAACAGCGGAACCTTCACGGTAACAGCCAAAAAAGACGGCTTCAACCCCGTGTCGAAAGAGGTGGAGCTCGGAGAAGAAAGCCTGTTCATGGGCGGGTTTTATATTGAATGATATCAAGTCCGTGTGGCACGGAGACCTTCCCTGCTGCCCGGAACAAGACCTGAAAAGGATATCGGACGCGGCCGCTCCGGCTCTCGCAGATGTTTGCCGGTACTTTTATCTGTACCGCTTCCTGCATCAAACGGCAACGCCGAGGGCGACGCTGACCGGGGATTATTGCTTTGCGAGGTTCTCAAAAAGTCTTTCCGAATTGGACAGCGTTGAACTGACTGACGCTTTCGCCGATTATCTCAAGGAGGACACGGTAAAAAGCAGGCCCTTGGATTCATATCCGGACTTCATCCGAAAACTTCCGGCGGTGACCGCCCATGGAGCTTGATCTCATCATAAAACATGGCGTCGGGCGGTTTTCCGGAATGTCCGGGGATCTGGCGGCGATGGAGCGGATATTGGAGGAAGCCTGCGGGAGCGCCGGTGAATTATCCGGGGGACTGCGGCGAATAAACTCCTCCGGCGGCAAACGTCTGCGGCCCATGCTGGCGTGGATATGCCGGCATATGTCCGGCGAGAGGGAACCGATCGTTCCGCTGATGTGTATGCTGGAACTGATGCATACGGCGTCATTGATACACGACGACATTGTGGACGGGGCCCATATCCGGCGGGGAGCCGTCACCATCAACAAACAAGACGGCATAAAAGCGGCGATACGGAGCGGAGATTATTTACTGGCCGAGGCTATGGGCTTTTTAAAAATCTATCGCGGCACCGGCATAAATGAGGCGCTGTCCCGGGTATCCGAACTCATGAGTTTGGGGGAACTGCGCCGGCAGGAGAGACTGTTTGAGACAGAGGGCTTGTGCAAGGAGGAGTATACAGACTACATATACGGTAAAACGGCGGCGCTGATCGCGGAAAGCTGCCGCTGCGGCGCGACGGCGGGAGGGGCCTCCGAAGATGAGAGCCTTGCGATATTGGAGTTCGGCAGACATCTCGGCATGGCGTTTCAAATGCGCGACGACTGTCTTGACTGGACGATCTGCGCCGAAACCGGAAAAGCTCCGTTGCAGGATCTGCGAAGCGGCGTTATGACCTTGCCTGTAATATTGGCCCTTGAAAATGATATAAACAACGAAGAACTCAGAGAATTATTGATAAAGAGAGATAAGAACGAGGAAGAGATCCAAAGAGTATTTCAACTGGTCAGATCCGCCGGCGCCCTTGAGACCGCGCAGGAATACGTACGGCGGGAATACGCTCCGGCCCTCGAAGCGCTGACGGGAAGTCCCGACGGGCCGGAAAAGGATGCTTTGATTCAGTTGGCAAAGTCGATTTCGGAGGTGAAGTAAGTGTCTCAAATAAAACCGGATTCCAACGCAAAATTGGCGGAAAAAATCGCAAAAGACGCCGGCGTTGTCCCGTCCGAGTGTTACCAATGCGGAAAATGCTCGGCCGGCTGTCCGATGGCTCACGCAATGGACCTGCAACCGCGGGAGGTGGTGCGCTGTCTGCAGTTGGGGGACGCCGACAAACTGCTCAATTCAAAAACGATCTGGCTGTGCGCCGCGTGCCATGTCTGTGTCGACAGATGCCCGAACACTATAGACATTCCGAGTCTAAACGAACACGCTCGTTTTGAGGCGAAGAAAAAGAAGATATGCGCCGTTAAAGAAGTTGATCGCTTCAACGACATTTTTATTCAGAACATCAAGCTGTTCGGAAAATCTCAGGAGGCCATACTTGAGGGCGCGTATAACGTCGTTACGGGACATCTCATGCAGGATATGGGGAGCGTTCCGCATATGCTGCGCGCCGGACTGATACGGCCCGAGGTCATACATACGGTAAAAGACCGCGACGGCGTGAACAGACTCATAAGGGCGGCTGAAAAGGAGGATGCGGAATGCTGAAATACGCGTATTTCCCCGGCTGCGCCATGGACACGACCGGCACGACTTATCGGCTCAGCATTGAATATGTTTGCTCGAAAATCGGGATGGAGCTGCTCGAGATCCCGGATTGGAACTGCTGCGGCGCCACGTCCGCGCACTCTAAGGGCAAATGGCTCGGCTTGGCGCTGCCGGCCCGCAACATCGCTCTTTCCGAACAGCATCTGCCGGGATTGGATATTTGCGTGCCCTGCGCCTCATGTTATTCCCGCATGAAAATAGCTACAAACGCCATAAGAGGAAGTAAAGAGACCAAAGAAAAACTCTCATACATGACGGAAAGCCCGCTTGAGGGCAAGGCGGAAGTCGTAACGCTTATGGAGGTCCTCTGCGGCGAAGAGGGCTTAAAGGCCGTTAAAAAAGCGATAATCCGCCCGCTTGACGGGTTGAAGGCGGCTTGTTATTACGGCTGTCTTACCTCGCGGCCTCAGAAAGAGACCGGAGCTGAGAACATTGAAAATCCCGATAAAATGGACAGGCTTATCGCGCTTACCGGCATCGAGACCGTCATGTGGGACTATAAAACAGAATGCTGCGGCGCTTCCCATCAGGTCGACGCGCCGGACGCCTCGAGAGTGCTGATCGAAAGGATACTGCGCAACGCCAAATCAAACGGCGCGCGGGCTGTGGTCACGGCCTGCCCGCTGTGCAACCTCAATTTGGACATGCGTGAAGAGGAGATAAACAAATCCGGGGAAACGGCTTTTGATCTGCCGGTCTATCAGTTCACTCAGCTGCTCGCTGTCGCCATGGGCGCTTCAGCGAAGGATATCGGCCTGCATAAGCACTTTTATCCGGCCTTCGATCGCATCGACGAAGTGTTCAGAAAGGCGGCGGTACAAAAATGAGCAGAATTGGAGTATTCATCTGTCACTGCGGCACAAATATTGCCGGCTCTCTGGACGTTGAGCGCGTGGCGGAGATTTCCGCCGGTTTTCCGGGCGTTCGCTTCGCGTCGACCTATAAATACATGTGTTCGGAGCAAGGCCAGCAAACCATCAAAGACGCCATCGCGGAGCACGGGCTGGACCGTATCGTGATAGCGGCGTGTTCTCCCCGTATGCACGAGATCACATTCCGAAAGTTTTTGAGCGCCACTTCAGTCAACCCGTATATGCTGGAGATAGCCAATATTCGGGAACAGTGCGCGTGGGTGCATACCGACCCCGAAAAGGCGACTCAAAAAGCCGCCGACCTTGTGCGTATGGCGGTAGCTAAGGTACGCGAACACAAACCGCTTTTCTCATCCTCCGTACCGATCAACAAAAAAGCGCTGGTCATCGGCGGAGGCATCGCCGGCATACAGGCGGCGCTGGACATAGGAGACGCGGGCTTCGACGTGACATTGGTCGAGAAAGAGCCTTCCGTGGGCGGGCATATGATCATGCTCGACAAGACTTTCCCCACCTTAGACTGCTCGGCCTGCATTTCGACGCCGAAGATGTCCGAAGTGGCCGCGCACCCCAAAGTGACCATGATGACAAGCAGCGAGGTCGAAACGGTCAGCGGTTATGTGGGGAATTTTGAAGTAACGATCCGTCAAAAAGCAAAATATGTCGATCACGACCTTTGCACAGGATGCGGGCTTTGCGAAACAAAATGCCCGACAAAAGCCGTCAGCGAATTCGATCAGGGTTTGGCAATGCGCGGAGCCATCTACAGACCCTTCCCGCAGGCGGTGCCGGCCAAACCGGTCATCGATCCCGTGAATTGCCGAAAGATCAAGGAAGACAAATGCGGAGTATGCCAAAAGCTGTGTCCCTTGGGCGCAATCAAATTTGAGGACGAGGACAAGCTTGTAACGGATATCTACGGCGCAGTTGTGGTCGCGTCCGGCTATGAGCTTGCGGACTGGGCGTCAATGTATCCCGAATACGGTTCGGGGCGCTTCAAGGACGTTGTCAGCGGACTGCAGTTCGAGCGCCTTATGAACGCGGCCGGGCCGACGCAGGGCAAGATACTGCGGCCGTCCGACAACACTGTCCCGAAGGATTTTGTCATCGTCAAATGCGTAGGCTCCCGGGACAAGAAAAAAGGTTTGGCATATTGTTCCCGCGCGTGCTGCATGTACTCGGCGAAACACGCGCACCAGATATTGGAAAAGATACCTGACGCGACCGTAACGGTTTTTTACATGGACGTCCGCACGCCCGGAAAGAACTACGAGGAGTTTTATGACAGGGCGAGAGAGGACGGAGCTCGTTATCTTCGCGGCCGCGTGGCGAAAATCTTTAAAGAAAACGACAAGCTCATTTGCAAGGGCGAGGATACATTGTCGGGCGGGAATGTCGAAGTGTCCGCCGACATGGTGATTTTGGAGACCGCCATGACGCCGTCCGCCGGGGTCAGGAGCCTTACGGCAAAGCTTGCGATATCCGCGGATGAATACGGATGGATACAGGAGGCTCACCCGAAGCTGCGGCCGGTGGAAACTCAAACGGCGGGCATATATCTCGCGGGGACCTGTCAGGGACCGAAAGACATACCGGACACCGTATCACAGGCTTCGGCCGCCGCCGCCAAGGTTTGCGTTTTGTTCAGCAAAGACGCTTTGGAAGGCTCGCCTATGATAAGCAGCGTGGACGAGAGCAAATGCTGCGGCTGCGAGTCGTGCAAGGGGGTCTGTCCGTACAAGGCGATAACCATGGAAGAGATCGACTCGAACGAACCCGGAGCCGGCCGCATCAAACGCACCGTGGCGAGAGTCAATTCCGGACTGTGCCAGGGCTGCGGCTGCTGCACGGCGGCTTGCCGCACGGGGGCCATCGATCTGCTCGGGTTTACAAATCTTCAGATACTCAGGGAGGTGGATGCGCTGTGCAAATGACAGATGAAGTGTGGACGCCGAAGATATTGGCGTTTTGCTGCAACTGGTGTACATATACCGGCGCCGATCTGGCGGGACTCAACCGCATGAAATATCCGGAAAATGTGCGTGTGGTGCGTCTGCCCTGCTCAAGCCGGGTCAATCCGCAATTTGTCCTCCGGGCGTTTCAAAACGGCTGCGACGGCGTATTGGTCTGCGGCTGCCACCCGGGCGACTGCCACTATACTTCAGGCAACTACTATACGCGCAGGCGTTTTATGCTCATGAAGCGCCTGATGGAATTTGCCGGAATCGATCCCGACCGCTTTCAGATCCGTTGGATATCAGGTTCCGAGGCGACAAAATTCAAAGAAACCGTCACGGACGTCACAAAGCTGATCGAAAAGCTCGGCCCTGCCGGGAAAACAGGCGAAAGGAGGGGCATGGGATGACAGACATACAAGAGGCCTTGCGGAAAAGAGCAAGGGAACTGATACAGAGCGGCGAATTGATCTACCTTATCGGTTGGGAAGAGACCCGTACAGACAACAAGATGAGAACGGCGTTCATCGACAAAGCGGAAGACGCCGACAAGCTCGTGTGGAATAAATACTGCGTTACTTCCACGGCGAAATACTTACTGGACGACCGCTGGCCCAAGGGTAAGATCGGCGTATGCATACGCGGCTGCGACAGCAGAGCCGTGAACAGGATGCTGGCCGATAAACAGATCAAGCGCGAAAACATCTACCTGATAGGCTTGCCGTGCGAGGGCAAAGAAAATCCCGTTTGCGAACGCTGCGCGCATAAAAATCCCGTCGTATATGACGAGATGATCGGAGAGACGGTTGCCGACAAGCAGGCGCCGGAGCGTTTTGCGGGAGTAGAGGAACTCGATAAAATGCCGCTTGAGAAACGGCGCGAGTATTGGGAAAAGCAGTTTGACAAATGCATACGCTGCTATGCGTGCCGCAATATCTGCCCTGCCTGCAACTGCCGGGAGTGCTTCGCGGATCAGTACCGGACCGGTTGGCAGGGAAAACAGATGAACCGGGCTCAAAACATGAATTACGGGCTTACGCGGGCTTACCATGTGGGAGACCGTTGTATTGAGTGCGGGGAATGTGAGCGCGTTTGTCCCATGAACCTTACCATAACAAGGCTGACCGGCAAGATGCTGAAAGACATTGGCGATCTTTACGGCGATTGTGAGTGCGGCCTGTCGGACGACCAAGTGTCGGCGCTCGGGGAATACACCTTAGCCGACGCGGACGAGTTCATGTGAGGAGGCGCTGTTATGCATTTGAATAAAAAAGATTTGGAAAAGGCTCTCTCCGCGCTCGCCGCCGAAATGGAAGTGTTCGTTCCGGGCACGGTTGACGATGTGAGGCGTTTTGTGCTGTGGGAGGGCGGCGCTCCCGATTTGGGCGGCGCCAATACGGAGCTTCCTCCCAAGGATATACTCTTCCCCGAAACAGAAAAAATGTATGCGTACCGGTTGGGAGAAAATCTGTCGTACAGCGAACTCGGCGAGGCTCCCAAGCGCGTTGTATTCGGCATTCGCCCCTGCGACATGCAGAGCATCGCCCGGATGGATTCGGTGTTCATCAAAGAAGGCGAGGAGGATTCGTTCTATGCCTCCCGCCGGGCCAACTGCGTGACCGTTGCGCTCTCGTGCCCCGAATCGGGAGAAAACTGCTTTTGCGAGGCTATGGGAACAGACCCGAACGCCGCGCCCGGCGCCGATGTATTTCTTACAGACGCGGGCGACTCATATATGGTGACGGCAAACGGCGACAAAGGCAAAAGCGTTACGGAACTGTGGAAGGGCCTTTTAACGGACGGCAAGGAAGTCAAAGGTAACACGCATAATACGCTGAAACCCAATGTGCCGAAAGACATGCCGGAAAAACTCTTATCGATTTTTGAGCAGGATATCTGGAGTAAGGTCTCAAAACCCTGTCTCGGCTGCGGCACATGCACCTTTGTTTGCCCGACGTGCTACTGCTTTGACATCAATATCGACTCGACGGGAAATGAGGGCGTTACTTTCAGATGCTGGGATTCATGTATGTTCACGGACTATAACCGCATTGCCGGCGGCATCAATGAGCGGCCGACAAAAAAAGAGCGCCTTCGCAACCGCTATATGCATAAGCTTTCCTATTATAATCAGCGGTACGGGGCGATGCTTTGCGTGGGTTGCGGGCGCTGTATAACAAAGTGTCCCGCTCATTTGGACATAGCTGAATTCATAAATAAAGCCGCGGAGGTGTAGAATGACGGACGAAAAGAAAAATCCTCTGTTGCCACAGGTATGCAAAGTTATCAAAATAACGGATGAGACGCCTGACGTCAAGACTTTCCGTATTCAGACGCCTGACGGGAAGCGTCCGTTTCTGCCGATGCCCGGGCAGTTGGGCATGATCTCGATTCCCGACGTCGGCGAGGCCATGTTCTCTATCACCGCTCACGACGAAGACTGGATCGAGAGTTCGATAAAGAGAGTCGGTATGCTCACGGAGGCTCTGCACGACATGTCGGTCGGGGATCCCGTGGGTGTTCGCGGACCTTACGGAAACGGCTTCCCGGTAGACGCCTTGAAAGGGAAACGCATCCTTTTCATTACCGGCGGCATTGCGCTCGCGCCGGTGCGCCCTCTGATCCGCTGGTGCCTGCAGCACAGGGAGGACTACGGGCATTTGGATATCCTCTACGGTTCGCGTTCAAAAGCCGACTTGGTCTTTAAAGATGATCTGTTCAAAAACTGGGTCGGTCTTCCGGACACGGGATTGTATCTGACCGTCGACCGCGGTTCGGACGACTGGGACGGCAATGTGGGATTTGTTCCCGATTATCTTGAACAGTGCGGTTTTGCCCCGGAGGGGTGCAAGGTGATACTCTGCGGGCCTCCCATCATGATAAAGCTGACTCTCCCGCGCTTGACGAAGATGGGCTTTGCCAAGGACGATATCATCACCAGTTTGGAAGCCCGTATGAAATGCGGTATAGGAAAATGCGGGCGCTGCAATATAGGGAACAAGTTCATCTGCAAGGACGGCCCCGTGTTTACGCTTTCCGAGCTTGACGAGTTGCCGTCCGAATAAGCTCACCGCAAGAAAAAACATATATTTTAATCGGTTAATATAAATGGCCGCCCGCGCGGCCTGCCGGGAAAGGATTTTATTTATGAGAAAAATGTATTTTGCCATGATACCCAAAGGAAATTTCCTCGGGCAAGCGCTCACCGTTGCCGCCGTCGGCCTGGGCGGCTGGTATGCCTATAAGTATCTGACAGGCGAGAAAGAGCTTACGGAGTTCACGACCAAGGTAAAAGACGTCTTTATCGACAAGGACGCTCAGGATGAGGAGGACTTGGTGACGCGTATCCGCAGAGCTACCAAAAAAGGCGTGGACAAACTGATCAAGTGACCGCATCCCTTCGTTATTTGAAAACGCCGGCGGAAACAAAGCCGACGCACCGAAAAAGCCCGTCTGTAACCGGGCTTTTTCGGTTTTTCCCGAAAACCGGAAAAGGAGGCTGAAATCAATATGGGCGTTTTATCCGTCATAGCGGGACCCTTGATCGGCGCTGTTATCGGATATATCACAAATTACATTGCCATCAAGATGCTTTTTCGGCCTTTGGAGCCGGTTTACCTGTTCGGGAAGAGGCTCCCCTTCACTCCCGGCATCGTGCCGCGGAGGAAGGATGAATTGGCCGGAACGCTCGGAAAGATGATCGTGGCTAAACTCTTCAACGCCGATGATCTTGAATTGGTGTTCACATCGGATTATTTATCCGACGCCGTGGCCGAAAATGTTGTCAAATTTCTTCGCAGCGATATGCGGCCCGAGCTGCTATGCGAGAATTTGCCCGAAGGTACGATAGAGCGCGCCGAAACCGAGCTGTGCGTGCGCATACAGACCGCCATATGCAAATACGGCCTGCCGCTGGTCTTTGCTCAAAAAGGCGGAGAAATGGTCACGTCGATAATGGGCGGGTCAACTTTCAGTAAAGCTGTTGCCGGGGGAACGGCTGACGCCATCACAAAGCCGCTTGCCAAAGAGATAGAGGAATTCATCATCAACGAAGGATTTGAGCTTATAATCGGATTGCTGGACACGGAGCTGCGCCGTCTTGCGGACACGCCGGTGAGCGATCTGAGTAAAATGATTTCCGCGGATGACGAAGAACTGAAAGCCGCAGTGAAGAGCGGATATTTGAAATTCATGTCAAAAAATGTGCGTCCCATAGTTGAGAGTATCGATGTGGGCGGCATGATAACCGAGAAAATAGTCCGGATGGAACCCGTTAAAGTCGAGGATATGGTACTGTCCGTCGTAAGCAGGGAATTGAAACTGATCGTTTTGCTCGGCGCCGTACTCGGCGCCGTGATAGGGACGCTGAATATCATACTCTGATAACCGGGGCGGCCTATACCGAAAAACAAAAAAAATTCAAGAGGGAGAAAAACATCCATGGCCTATCAAAACCCGTTCCAAGCAAGGGGCAAGCCGTATGACACGGACAAGATCAAGAGGTCGGGACGTCGTTTCGTTCCCGTTATTATTGCGGTCGTATTGCTTGTCATAGTGGCGTCGAACGGCGTCTACACTCTCAACAACGGCGAAGAAGCCGTTATCACGCGCTTCGGAAAGCACATAGTCACCGTGATTAATCCCGGCTTGCAGTTTAAGATACCGTTCGCGGACACCGCGTACATCGTCAATGTGGAGGAAGTTCGCCGGATGGAATTCGGTTTCCGGTCGAACAAAGACGGCACGTACACGGTCTATACGGAGGAATCCCTTATGCTGACGGGAGAGGAGAGCCGTGTCAACGGCTTGGTCAGCGCCGATTGGGTCATCCAATACCGCGTTTCAAACAGCTATGACTACCTCTTCAGAGTGCAAAGGCCGGAAGAAACTCTGCGCTCGGTCACGCAGGCGGCGTACAGACGCGTCGCCGCCGCCTATCCTCTCGACGCAATACTGACGGACGGCAAGGACGACATACAGCGCGACATACGCATTGAATTGCAGGGAATATGCAATTTATATCAAATGGGACTCACGATCACAGCGGTGCAGCTTCAGGAGGCTTCGCCGCCGAACGAGGTGCGCGACGCCTTTTTGGACGTAACGCGCGCCCTTGAGGATAAGACCGCAAAGACCAATGAGGCGGAAAGATACAGAAACGTTGAGCTTCCGCTCGCCGAGGGCAAAGCCGTGGCGACGGTCAATTCGGCGGAGGCCTATAAAGAGCAGCGCGTCAACGCGGCGATAGGTTCCGTTGCGCGGTATAAGGCTGTTGAGGAGGAATACCGCAACTATCCGGACATCATGCGCACGCGGCTTTATCTTGAGATGATACGCGAGGTCATGCCTAAGATCGATAAGATATATTTTCTTGACTCATCGGACGGAAACCTCTTGGAGATACTCCATCTCGGAGAGCAGTCGCCGGGACGGCAAACGAGTACGGGAGGATACCCTGATGAATGAAACGGTTTATAACGCAAAAAGACCTTCCAAAAAACTCATCATCCTGCTCGCGGCGGCAGTCGTGATCGTTATCGTTGCCGCAAATTCCCTGTTTGTTTTGTCAGAGGGAGAATCGGCGCTGGTACAGCGCTTCGGGCGTATCGAGAGTGTCTGCATGCGCGAGGTCACCGACGATATAAGAAATCAGCTCAGAGACGACGACCCCGGGCTGCGCGTTCGCGAAGGCACGGGCATCAAGCTCAAGATTCCCTTTATCGAAAACGTGATAAAATACCCCTCTAAGCTGATACACTACGAATCCCCGCCGACCGAAGTGCTTACGCTTGACAAACACAGGCTGTATTTTGACAACAGCGCCCAATGGAGGATAGAAAACCCTCTGCGGTTTTACACGTCGTTCAACAATATAGAAGCCGCTAAAACGCGCATAGACGACAGACTTTTTTCGGCGATGCGCGTGAGCGTGGGCAGATTGGATTCCTATGTGCTTATCAGTGACCGCGAGCTCTCGAACGCCATGCTGGCGGAAATGGCGAAAACAGTCAGCAGCGAACTGATCGAAAGCGGAATCAGCATCGTAGACATACGCATAAAACGCACCGATCTGCCGGTCGAAACCTACGCGAGCATATACAATCGAATGAACACCGAGCGTCAGAGGATAGCCGCGCAGTACCGCTCGGAAGGCGAACAGGAACTCTTGCAAATACGCTCCGAAACAGACAGGGAGGTCATCTCCATCACCTCTGCGGCAATGAGAGAAGCGGAGGAGATACGCGGTCTGGGCGACAGTGAGGCGGCGCGCATATACAACGACGCCTACAGCCGCGACCCGGAATTCTTTGAGTTTTATAATCTGCTCGATACTTACCGCCTTACTGTCGGGAAAAGCTCGACTCTGATGGTCCCGACAGACAGCCCCTTCGCCAAATATCTGCTCGGCGTCGCGCCGCAAACGAATCCGATCGATTTTCCGAACTGATTTCCGGCACAAAAACGGGCGGCCGTCCTCGGCCGCCCGTTTTATTTTATCCGGCATCACTGTATAGGATTTTTTATTCTGTTTCACCGTAAGGCGCTCTGTTGCTTCGGTGACCGGGACTGATACCGAGTTTCTAAAGCAGGGCTTCCGCGTGGCGCGTCGCGTGACAGCTCATGTTGACGACGCAGGGCAGGCCCGCGATGTGGGTGGGATAAACCTCGATATTGACGGCCAAAGCGGTGATTCGGCCGCCGTAGCCCATGGGACCTATTCCGAGCCTGTTTATTCGTTTAAGGGCAAGGCGCTCCAATCCGGCGTAAAACGCGTCCGGATTTTGTTTGTCCGCCGGGCGGATGAGCGCTCTTTTTGCGATGATCGCCGCTTGTTCGACCGTCCCGCCGAGGCCCACGCCGAGTATTACGGGAGGGCAGGGGGCGGAGCCCGCTTCGGAAACGGTTTCAACAAGAAAGTCCGCGATTTCATCCGTCCCGGACGACGGCAGGAACATTTTTAAAGCGCTTTTATTTTCGCTGCCGAAACCCTTCGGCGCGACGGTAAGATGTAAACTGTCGCCCTCAACGATGCGAACGTGTAAAACGGCGGGGGTGTTGTCGCCCGTGTTCACTCTGTGCAAAGGGTCTTTTACCACGGACTTGCGGAGCGCTCCGCGCTCGTATCCTCGGCGAACGCCTTCGTCTATCGCGGCCCGGAAATCTCCGTTTGTTATGTGAAGGTCCTGCCCGACGTCGGCAAAGACCACAGCCATTCCGGTGTCTTGGCATAAAGGCAGACCGTTAAGCCCCGCGCAGATGAAATTTTCAGTCAAATCGGACAGCGCCGCGCGTCCGGCGGGGGATTCTTCCGCCTCCGCCGCGCACTCAATGAGCATCGCGATTTGCGGAGGCAGCATCGTGTTTGCTTTTATGCACAGCCGTTCAACGGCCTGCGATATGACGTCGCAGTTGAGTTCTCTCATCATTTAACACCAAAGCGGTCCTGTATTTTCATGATCGCCGTTTATTTTGCCGGCGGCTGTTTCCGGTTCAACTCAAGCTCGCCGGCAAAAGCTATCCGTCCGCGGTCCGCCGACACGGCGGCTGCGCTGAGTCCCGTGATATTGACGGTCTCGGTATTTATCACAATGCCGTCGCTGTCTCTGAATACGGGTATCATAACGGCCCAATCGGAGATGATTTCGGCGCAGCGCTCTGAAGCGCCGATCAACTCCGCCGTATCGGTCATGTTTTTCATGCTTTCCAATATCTCGCCCAATTCCGGGGAGGTCATGTTTCCGAAACCTCCGGGCTGCCTGTAAATATGAAACATGTCATTTCCCGTGACGCTGTTGTAAATGCCGCCGCGCATATGCACAGGCCCCGAAGCGGCGCCTTCTTGTATTTTGAGCGTTATTCCGAATTCTTCGAGCGCCGCCGCGCATAAAGCAGCCAAATCCGAGAGCGCCTTGTATTCGCCGTCCGTTTCCGGCAGCAGGATGTTATATTCCGTTAATGCCCCCTCGGGCGCTTCAACGAATTTTCCGGTATTTTCATCGCGCACATATCCCGCGGCGCTCAGATAACCTACCGCCGCCGCGGAAGCCTGTGCGAGACGCGCGTCGTCTGTCATGCCGAGATCGTATATATCGTTACCCTTAACGTCCTTATCGTAGTTGAGCGTGCCCCCCGGCATCGCTATGGGCGTTTTGCAGACCGAGGCGATTTCGCCGAAAACCGAGCCGGCGGCGCCTGTCGCGCCGGTGACCGCGGTTTCGCGATAGGCCGCGAAAATAACGGCAAAAGCTTTTCTCAGATTGCGGCTTTCTTCGGAGTCGGCTTCGTCTCCGACCTTGACGGACGCGGAGTTTATGCCTATGTATCCGTAGTTGCTTCCCGGAAACGCGAACAAACGGAGAGTCTCTTCGCCCGGAGCGGAGTTGATATTCGCGGCTTCGATGCTTTCCGTGTCCTTGAGCGGCGAAACTCTTCCTATGTCTATCTCGCCCTGCTCAAGCGCATGTACGCGCCCGGTTTTGCTGACTGTTAAAAGCCTGATCTCTCCGATTTTCGGTTCTTTCCCGTAAAATCCTTCGTTTTGTTTCAGGATCGCCGTGCCGTCTTCGTATTCCGTGAGCGTATAGGGGCCGGCGCCCAAGGGCTCGGCGTTTTTTCCCTTTATTCCGGACAAGTCGCCGAATTCAAAGCCGAAGCGGTTGTTTTCATAGTCATACAAGGCTTTGTCGCCGTAGTGATGCAGGGGAGAGACATAGATGCCCAAAAGCCCGGCGGCGTCTTTAATATCGCCCGAAAGAGTGACGGTGACGCCGTGATCGCCGGTTTTCTTTATTCCCGAAATGTTTGGGACCCCGCCGGCGTCATTTTCCGGGTCCTTTGACCCGAGAGCCCTGACAAAAATATCGGCGGCGGCGGCGATAAGGTCAACGCCGCTTGCGGATTCTATCTCCCGGTATTTTTCCGGGTTGTCGCCGTAAGCGACTTTAAATTCGGAGACGAAATCGGAAGCGGAGGGGTGATCCGAGTCCTCAAGCTCCCAAGACTTACCGGTGTGCTTGCCGATAAGGCCGCCGCCCGGCGTAAACTCTCCGTATCCCCATATCCACATCCCGAACGCGATCTGCAAGCCTTTGTTTTCGATGATTTCCCGCGGAGTCCGCCCCGAGGCTTCCGCGCGGGAATTTAAATAGTTGTCGACGCAATACTCAACGATGGCCAAAGCGTCGTTTTCCCATGCCGTGTCAACGCAAGCCCACACAGCGGCCTGCTGTTCGGGAGTCCAATTATCCTCGTCTGTTTTTTCATATTGTTTTCCGAGGGCGTAAATTTCATAAAAAAGATCGCGATATCGGGTATAGACCTTATCCGTCGTTTGATGCTTATAGTTTGAAAGGCCCTCGATGGGCAGCTCCGCGACCTTTACGGGGCCGGTGTAGCTGTAGTCGCAAAGGACGTAATATGAGAAAATAATGTCGTCCGCCGTCATTTGTTCTCCGTCGCTGAAAAGAATATCGTCCCTTATGCGCCAAGCATAAGATGTTTTGTTGTTTTGCTCGTCATAACTGACCTCGAGATTTGCGATCCCGGGATAAAGCCTGTTCACGGCGGCGTCATATACTGTATTGCCTTGCTCGTTTATTGTGTGCAGTTTTGCTGACGTCAGAGCGACTATATCGGAGTCGGCCTCGAGTTTGGCGTAAAAAGGGCTGAATTTTTCGCCGAACTCCGAATATCCGACGGCGAGATGATCCCGGTTTGTACCGGTGTTGTCGGGCTCCGGCTCGGGCGTCGCGGCGGGCGGCGGCGGCGTCGGTTCGGACACGTCGGCTATTTCGGTGAAACGGGAACACGCGGGCAGGATCAATGCGGATATGAATGCGCAAAGCAGTATCGATGCAGAGTTTTTTTTCGATTTCTTCATTGTTTTTCTCCCGGGTGAAAAACTTATCATATTGTATCATAAATGCCGCGCATTTATGATACAATCGGCCATGCGGCGCGTCCCGCCGCCGCGGCCTGAATATAATATCAAGCGCGCGCCGTCGGAAACGGCGCATGCGCAATATAATAACCGCTTTGCGGTTATTATATCATGTTTACATGGTATAATGTGTCATCTTTCGCGGTTTCCGCGCAAACGGAGAGCGAAAGGACTTAAATAAGCGTATAATGACCGCTTTGCGGTTATTATATCATATTATCACTTCGGGTTGCGGATGTCCATTGTTATCGTCGTGTTCGGCAATGTTTATTGAGTGTTTCGGTTTGGCGCCTTTTGATTTTCGGTTGCGCTGTCCGTTTTTTTGTGACATAATACTGCAATGAGAATTGAAGAAAAAGCGCTGATATTGCCGGCGCTGTACATTATAAATGCACATGAAGCGATCTCGACCTCAGAATTGATAAGAGAATTGACCGGTGTTTTCAATCCTTCGGGTGAAGACGCGGAGATTCTGTCGGGACGAAAAGACACCAAATTTTCACAAATAGTCAGGAATTTGATGGGGTCTCATTACAAAACGAATGAAATGGCGGCATTGACGCAAAGATCGCCGGCCGGCCGCAACGCGAAATTTTCGCTGACGGAAAAAGGAAAACAGTATTTGGAGGCAAATTCGGAAGCTGTTTTATACTTGTTTGCAAATCCGTTTGAATATAACGATATGCAAGAACTCTCGGAAAAAATTGCTTCTTCGGGGAAAAGCAAAAAGAGAATTGTTGTTTACGATGAAAATGATATCACATCCGAAGGGAAGGCGCGAAGAACGTCAGGCTTGACAAGACAACGCTCCGCGAAGCTGAGAGAGATGGCCGTTCAAGAGTATAAAACCGCCGCCGGCGGGACAGAGTGTTTTGTTTGCGGATTTAACTTTGAAAAAGTTTACGGAGAAATCGGGAAAGACTATATTGAGATCCATCACGAACGTCCGGTTTTTCAATATCCCGGCGAAGGTTTCGAAGAGTTCTCAAAAGAAGCCGTTAAGAGGATGAAACCGTTGTGCTCGAATTGCCACAGCATGGTCCACAGAAAAATGAAAGAGCCGGTCAGCGTTAGGGAACTCATTGAAATTGTCGGGAAACCGGGGGCTTTGTGATCAGACGATCGGCTCCGGCCGGCGTTTCGGGCGGGCGCTTTAAACCTCTCTGTGTCATACAGGGAGGTTTGTTATTATCAGATGCTCGGCGCTGCGGTCATTACGGCTGCGGACATTGTATGTGTATCGGTTGTCGAACGACAGTATATTGAAATCATCCTTATAAAGGCTGTGGATAAAATCGGTGTTTTTTATGACTAATATGAATTGCGCGGGTGTTTTTTTCAGCCGGCGAGCCAGCCTATCTTGGTCGGATTTGGTAAAATCCGATCCTTCATAGTCCGAAAAGTCTGTATCATACGGCGGGTCGAGAAACATAAAATCGTCGCTTTTTATTTCACACAGGTCAAAGAAATCTTCAAAGTCCGAGCACAGGATCTCGGTATTTTTAAATATGCTCTCAGCATCTTTGCAGAACATGTTTTCAATTTTCTCCGAAAAGTTCTTTTTGTTGTATGACATGCCCCCGTAAGGGATATTGAATTCTCCGTTTTTGTTGTATCTGAACATTGAACCGTAGCAGTATTCGCGGATAAAATAAAAATTTGCCGCTTTGTATTGGACCGAAGGGCTTGCGATACGCCCCAAATTCATATCGTTAAAAACTTTTCTGAAATACATATAAAACCCGCTTGTAAATCCCGTTATCAGATTGTTTTTCAGATCCTCATCGCAAAACGGTTGTTTCAAGTCGTTTTTGACGGTCCTTCTGATTTTATCAGCTGCCGTTTTATTGATATGCGATATAAACTCCCGGTCGTCCGATAACAGTATCTCACTGACGCCTCGGGTGATCTCGCATTTGAGATTTGACGTCAGTTCCGATACCGCTCCGGCTGCTTTTTGTCCGTTTTGCGCCGATAATGCGTATATGCTCAGCAGATCGCCGTAATGCCGGTCGCAAACGGATATGATATTTGCAAAACCGGTGTCGTAACATAAAAGCAGGCTGCGTAATTCTTTATCCTGTTTTTTTATCAGCCTGTAATACTCGATCAGGTCCTTTGAAATATCGTTAATAACGGCGTTTTCGGGCTTCAGATGAAAAAATAAAGCTCCGCCGCCGAAGAAAGGCTCGATATACCTTTTAAATTCGGGGATTATTCGTTCGATTTTCTTGATTTCACCTGACTTTCCTCCGGGCCATTTAATTAAAGGACGCATAAAAAACCTCCCCGGTGAAAATCATAGCGCCGCCGTCGGAAACGGCGCATGCGCGATATAAAGACCTCTCTGCGGGTATTATATTCTGTTCACGGTTTTTCTGCAACCGGCGAAGAAAAAGCAGCGGGCAGCGAGGTAAATTTTCGTTGTAAAATCTCTGTTTTTTTGCTATACTCACAGCGTAAGGGAGTGTATCTGTGACGAAACTCGAATACACCTTGATGAATGACGTTCTCGCCAAAATGCTCTTTGTGAAATATCCCGATTTACTGAAGCGGCTCGTATCGACGCTGCTCCGCATACGGTATGAGAGCATAGAACAGTTTGAGATCACAAATCCGGACATACCGCCGGATGCGTTCGGCGATAAATTCTGCCGACTTGACATCAGCATGGCGGTGGACGGCGGGAAAATCGACCTTGAACTGCAAGTCGCCAACGAAGGCGACTACCCGGAACGCTCTTTGTACTATTGGGCGCGCGAGTATTCCTCCGCGCTCGGTGAAGGCGGCGAGTATGCAGATTTGCCGCGCACGATCGTAATAAGCATCATTGCGTTTAAGCTGTTTGACTGTGAAGAGTTTCATTCGGAGTTTCAACCGCTTGAAGTGACGCGCAAAACGCCGCTGACGGACAAACAGGTTTTGCATTATTTTGAATTGCCCAAGCTGCCCCGGACGATAAGCGCGGATGACGAGTTGAAATTATGGCTGAAGCTGTTCGACGCACAGACGGAAGAAGAACTGAAACAGATTGAAGAAATGGGGGTGCCGATCATGAAGCAGGCTGTAGGGGCGTACCGCCATGTCAGCGCGACCGATGAGTTTAAGGAAATAGAGCGACTGCGCTCGCGTGCCCGGCATAACGAAGCGTCGGCGCTCGGTAACGCGCGTCGCGAGGAACGCGAGAAATGGCAGGGTGTGATTGCGGAAAAAGACGCGGAGATAGCTCGGCTTCGTGCTGTGCTCAACGAAAAATAACCGCCGCAAAGGCAGCGCAGCCGGTTAATGATCTCTCTGTTCCGGTTCGGCCTCTGCCGACCGAGTTCCGTCCTGCGGAAAAACCGCCCGATTGCCGAACGGCTCCCGGACGGTTTCTCTCTGCGGGTAAAAAGCGGCTGCGGATATTGTCAACGCGGGGTATATTCATCTTTAAAAAGGAGATCGGCATGAAAAAAACGCGGCTTTCCGAATATGCGAAACTGATCGTCTCGGTTGGGGCAAATATTAAGAGCGGCCGGGACGTTGTTATCCGGGCGGGCTTGGATCAGCCGGAGTTCGTTATACTCGTGGCTGAAGAGTGCTACAAAAAAGGAGCAAGGAAGGTATCGGTCGAGTGGGCTCACCCGCGGCAAACGAGGGCTCGCGTCAAATACGAGAGCCTTGAAACCATGTCCGTATTTGAAGACTGGGAAGTGTCGAAACTCAAACACAGGGCGAAGACGCTTCCGACGAGGATATACCTTATATCGGACGATCCCGACGCTCTGCGCGGGGTCGACCGGCAAAAACTCGCGGCGGCCGAAAAGGCCAAGTATCCGATATTGAAACCCATCTGCGACGAGGAGGAAAACAAATACCAATGGTGCATAGCCGCAGTGCCGGGCGTAAAATGGGCGAAAAAACTGTTTCCGGAGGATACGGCCTCAAGAGCTGTCGAAAAACTCTGGGAAGCCGTTTTATGCGCTTCGCGCGTCGGCAAAGACCCGCTTGCGGATTGGGCGGAGCATAATAAAGACCTTCAAGCAAGGTGCGACCGGTTGAACTCCCTCGGTCTTAAAACGCTTGAATACTCATCGGGCAACGGGACGAAACTCAAAGTGGGGCTGATAGAAAAAGCCCTGTTTCTCGGCGGCGGGGAATATACGACGGAAGGCGTGTATTTTAACCCGAATATACCCACCGAAGAGGTATATACAAGCCCGAAGCGCGGGGAGGCGGAGGGAACGGTTTATTCCGCGCGGCCCCTGTCATACAACGGGGAGCTTATCGAAGACTTTTCGATCAGGTTTGCGGACGGCAAAGCCGTTGAACTGCGCGCCGGAAAAAACGAAGAGCTGCTCAAAACGATGGCGTCCATGGACGAAGGGGCGCCTTTCCTCGGCGAATGCGCGTTCGTGCCGTGCGATTCGCCTGTTTACAAGTCGGGGATACTGTTTTACAATACCCTTTTCGATGAAAACGCGGCGTGTCATTTGGCCCTCGGCAGAGGCTACACGAATTGCATCAGGGAATACGGCAAATACTCGATAGAGGAGTGCCGCGCTTTCGGGATCAACGATTCGATGATACATGAGGATTTTATGATCGGAACGCCGGATACGGACATAGACGGAATAACGCGCGAAGGTTTGAGCGTCGCGATCTTCAGAAACGGGAACTGGGCTTGGTGAGCTGCGGCTTATCTGCGGGGTTTTATGGCTGATATCAAAAAAAAGAAGAAAACAGAAAAACGGTTAATTATTCCGGGCTTGGCAGTTGCGGCTTTTGTGATGATCGCATTCATATTTTTTTGGCGTTTTCCGATCGGTTACAGAATGTCGGTATCTCTTCATGGGTTCACTGAGGAAGCCGGCAATATTTATATCAATAATGACTACGGAGCAAGCAAAAAAGAAGCTGTGAGGATCGTAAATGAAGCAAGGGAAAGGGTCGCCGGGTATTTCGGCGAAATCAAAAGCGACCCTGTGGTTATCGTCTGCGACAACAAGGCGAAATTAAAAAAACTGGGCGGCGACCATGATACGAGTACGATCATTGTTTATAATGTAAAGAGTTATACGGCAGTTTCTCCGGAATATTTAAATGTCGATATTATCGCTCATGAACTTACGCACGCGGAAGTACACGCGCGTGTTTATAAAGGCAAATTCCGTTTTCAGTTATCGATACCGACATGGTTTGACGAGGGCATTGCCCTTCAAAATGACTATCGTGACGCATACAGTGAAGACGCTTGGAAAGAAGCGACCGATAACGGCAAAACAACAGTCGATCTGAACGACATCGATACCCCGGCAAAGTTTTATGCCGGTGAAGCCGCCGACCGCAGATACCGTTACATTGTCAGCAAATACGAATTGAGCGGCAGGATCGAAGAATACGGGCTTCCGGCTCTGCTTGAGCTCTTGGATAAGTTAAATCAAGGCGAAGATTTCAACAGCCTTTACCACCGCCGGTAGCCTCTGTCCCCGGCCCGGGGATCGGGGTATTCCCCCTTTACCCGGGGGCATCCCCGGAACTATCCGAGGGCCTGCGGCCATCGGGGATTATTACCCTGCCGGGGGACGGGGCTTGTCGCGCCCCGGGGGGTTCCCCCCCGCGCGCCCACTTTTTCCCCCTTCTTTTTTCTCGCCCAACAAAAAAATCCAAATTTTTGCAACATTGAAAAACTGCTCCAATCCGGCTCAAATCGGCAATATTTTAGAATATTTTCTAAAACAGCAACCATTATTGGCGTGTTTAATCAAGATATAAAAGAAAATGACGCTTTCTTTTCTTTTACTCAATTCTTTTTATCACAAAATATTAACGTTCCTAAAATAATTACTGTTGATGAAACTCAACAATACTATCTTTTGGAAGATCTTGGAAATGAAACGCTATTTTCATTTTTAACCTCGCATAGAGATAATGAAAACATTGATAAAACAGTGATTGAATATTATAAGAAATCGCTGAAACAACTACCTCTGTTACAACTTTCCGGAAAAAAAGAAATTGATTTTTCAAAATGCTATCCTCGACTTGCTTTCGATAAACAATCTATGTTGTGGGATTTGAATTATTTTAAGTACTATTTTTTGAAGTTGTTGAATATCCCTTTCAATGAACAACTTTTAGAAGATGATTTTCATTGTTTTATAAATTTTCTATTAGAAGCGGATCATGATTATTTTATGTTTCGCGATTTTCAGTCGCGGAATATTATGCTTTACAAC
>Ga0082212_10000987_pt1 | contig 41772 bp, 34 predicted proteins | sample TergutNt197P3_FD_71548 | JGI IMG/M metagenome (GOLD analysis project Ga0082212, IMG submission 71548) | Neocapritermes taracua P3 segment gut microbial communities from Petit-Saut dam, French Guiana - Nt197 P3 | ecosystem: Host-associated > Arthropoda: Insects > Digestive system > Gut ...
CGTAACCTCAACATATTTCTATATATGCCTCGGTTCCTGCGCTCCGTGCGCCTTGCGCTTCATCCCGCACGGCAAATTAATCAGCGTTTCCTTAGGGAAATGCTGATTACCCGGCGGTAAAACTCGACCCTTCCATTTTAAATCCCTTTTCAAACTCATAAATTATCAAATTAATAGGAACCTTGTATTCAATTTCGATAGTGATCTGGCTGGGAATACGAATAATTTTAATATTGTCTTTTGTAAGTGAAACCTTGCTTTTTTCACCGATCTTTATAAGATCCTGAACAATAACCTCATCGGGTGTGATGCGGGCGCCGACGCGGCTGACCTCTTGTTTCAACGCGCTTTTAAGGTCATAGAAATGGAAATAGGGAGGCGCCAGTTTCAAGCTAAGAAAAACAATAATCGCCATCAAAACGAGGGCGAAAAGGCAACCGGCGGATCCTTTACCTTCCTCACCGGATTGAAAACCATGATTCAGTGATTTCATACATTCCTCCACAAATACTCACATAAATTAAATACTTTCAATCGGCGCGCCGGGCAATATCATTACATATATTGTCCGACTTTTGGAGTGTTCCCTTTCATCTTTATTTATCGGCGAAACCTTCGGTCAACTCGATGCGGGTGCCGGCCGGATCGGTTACAAACGTGACCTTCAGTCCGATCTGTTTTGTGGCATCAATAATATCCATGTCGAGTTTGACACCTTTAGTTTGCAGATTTTTGCAAAACTCATCCAGATCCTTAATCTCAAAACTGATATGATCGAACGTATGTCCCTTGGACGGCACGCGGGGAGGATTCTGTGCAGCGGTAAAGCGCACTTCGCCTCCGGGGAAATCGGGACCATCTGGAAATTTGACGCCGCCGAAAACTTTTACATACCAGTCCCGGAGAGTATCCGCATCCGCGGTGTAAATATGGAAATGATGAAAGGCGACGGGAACCTTCAGTTTTACGTCCTCAATAAATTCCACTCGGACGCCATCCGGAAAATCCGCAATATCGCTTCCGACGGGAAACCGGATGTTTGCGCCCTCCAGTTTTTTTCTGGTTTCCGTCAGGTCCCGAACCACGAAGGCGACGTGGTCGGCGGTAGGCTCGCCTGGAACGGCGCCCGGTTGCGGCGGATTGAGCAGAATCACGATGCCGGGCAGTTTAATGATTTCGAGAGCCCCGGCTTTTGTGACCTGCGCTCCAAACAAATCAACCCAGAGTTTTTTGTGAATTTCGGGATCCGGCACCAGCCAGTGAACGTGTCCGATGGTAACTCCAGCCTCGTTTACAGGCGTCAGTTGGGCAAATGCGGCGGCAGTCACCATAACGGAAAACATAAGAAACAGCAAAAAGAAACGCATTGGAACAACCTCCATAAGGTAAATGCCAATTATATCAGTTGTTTCGTGATATTCATCAGAATCCGCCCGGTATGTTATAAAAATGTTTTCCGGTGACTCCATGTTTGATAGTAGAGGTATAATTTAGTATGTTTATAAATATGTTATCGCATAGCGAATGTTTTGGGGCGTGAACAACCGATGGTTTCGCGCGATCCGGGCGTAACGGCGCAGTGAATCCATAGAAAATGAGAGGTTAGAAATGGCAGTCGGATCAATCGGCAGTAATTCCATGCTGTTGCAGAATTATATCAGCTCCGGTTTAAGCCTGGATAAATACGTATCCAGCCTGATGGAGCAAAATAAGACCAACTTTTCAATCGGTTCTTCGTCATCGTCGTACTTCAACGACTCGCTTGCTCAAAAGCTGGGGGCTATCAGCAGCAATGCTGTCAATCTACAGACGCAGATCGGCAGGATGGCCGCGCTCACGCAGTATTCGTCAGACGCGGTCAAATCAGCTTCTTATTCGAATGAGGGCGTTTTATCGGCGTCCGTTGCAAAGAATTCCGCAGTGGCAAGCACTACGACGACAAAAGTCGACGTCACACAGCTTGCTTCCGGACAGCAAAACAAAAGCGCCTCACTAAACGCGAACGAGAATTCATTCGGCGGCCAAAGCCAATTCAGCATCGACATTACCGACAGTGCGGGAAAAACAAGCGCTTTCAGCGTTGAAATAACCGATCTGGACGACAATAAAACCGTGATGCAGGCGATGGCGAAAAAAATCAACGCTTCCGGCATAAGCATTACGGCGACGCTGAACGAGGACACGGAAAACGGCACGGTAAATCTTCTGCTTTCAGGCACTAAGACCGGCGAAACCAACGGACGATTCGTCGTAACGGATGACAGCGTAGCAAACCTGGGGAATGTCGATCAGGCGTCGCAAGACGCAATATACTCCGTAAACGGAAAGGAGTTTTCCGGTCAGTCAAATAATGACGTAAGAATTCTGGAAGGCGTAACGGCAACCCTGCACAAAACGGGTTCCACCGAAATTTCATATAAGACGGACTACGGTACTGCCGTCGGCGCTGTTCAAAATTTTTTAGACACATTTAACAAGCTGATGGACGACGCTTCAGGCACTCCGCTTAAGAAACAGCTCACGGATGCGATGGCTAACAGCGTCAGAGGCCTGGGTTATTCCGGAATCGGAGTCGATACGGGCGGCAAACTGAGAATCGACGATACCGGCAAATTGACTGAATCGATAACGAACGGTAGTTTTGCGCGAAACTTCCAGGGAATGGGTTCCTTCGGCAACAAACTGTACGATGTAACTCTAAATGCGCGCAACACCGTTTACCAATCTGCGTTAAAGGAGAACTACAACGACCTTTTGAGCGACCTGATGAACAACCTGAACACCTCCATCCAGTCGGCGTTTGGCGGCGGGCAAAACGGCTCGTCTTTCTTCACCGGATTAATTTTCAGCGTATGGGCTTAACCGCTTTACCAAAGAAGCACTGATTAAATTGCTGCGCGAACCGATATTTGGAATTTTACAGCGCGTACAGCCATTTAATCAGTGCTTCTTTATTTATGAGCAGGCGAGTATTGTTCGCTTGACCATCGTCTTTGCGATCTGGATTTTCCACTTGTTCCTGTCGCCGGGAAGAACTCTCGCGGCTTCCACTGCCGCAGTTCCGGCCGCTTCCGCATTATCATCCGTGATCGCCTTGCCCTTGATCGCTCCTTCGGCCTCAACCGCTCGTCGCGGGGTATTGTAAACCGCGTTCAGGCAGATCCGCGCGCTGCCCTGTCCAATCAAGGCAGCACAGTTAACGATGGGAAAATCGATCGACTTTCGGATGGTAAACTTTAGGAATGAGCTTTTTACTCCGGCGGCGGGAGTCGGTATCTCTATTTCCGTTACGATTTCATCGGCTTCCAGCACGGTCGAGCCCGGAATCGCCATATTCCAGAAGTTTTCAGCGGGAATCAAACGCCTGTTCGTCCTGATTTTTGCGTCAAGCGCTACAAGCGCAGGCGCCGTATCGCTCGGATTTACCGCAAAACAGGAATTCATCGCACCGAAGATGGAGTGGTAGCGATTGTCGCCCATTATGGCATAACACTGCCCGCCTCCCTTGCGGACGCAGTTGAATCTGTTGTCCGGAATGCGAAAATACCAGCACCGGTTAAGCTGGCAGATATTACCGGCTATCGTTCCCATTTCACGTATATGCGGAGTCGCGGTGCGATGCGCGCCTTCGGCAAGCGCCGCATACCGGCTGCGTATAAGGCTGCTGTGCGCAATGTCCTCAAGCCTGGTCAGCGCGCCGATTTTTAGCAGACCGCCTTCTTCCTTTATATAATCGAGTCCCGGAATGGTTTTGAGATTCACTACGGTTTCGGGATGCGTGGGCAGGATTTCAAACCTCATTCCGCCCAAGAGATCCGTGCCTCCGGCAATCAGGGCGGCCTTGCCCGCCTTCAGGATTGATGAAGCCTCATCAACGGTTTTCGCGTCAACATGTGCGAATTTTTTCCAAGTTTTCATGATTAAGCCCGCTTAAGGTTTTTCGCCGCTTGCAGAACAGCCGGCGGATGTTGTTGATATGTTGCGCATCGACACAGGTTGCCGCCCAGCGCATCCCTGATGTCGGTCTCGGTTGGATTGCCGTTTTTGTCCAGCAGAGCTTTTGCGGTACAGACAAAGCCCGGTGTGCAGTACCCGCATTGGAATGCGTTATGGTCGATATAAGCCTGTATGATGGGATGTTTCGCCTTGGCGATACCTTCGGAAGTTTCTATGCGAGCGCCTCCGCATTCACAGGCCAGAGTCATGCAGGAGAGAATAGGTCTGCCGTTCATGATAACGGTGCAGGAACCGCAGGCCCCCTGCCCGCCGCACCAGTCTTTCGGAGAAGTAAGGCCGATCTCGTCACGCAGTAATTGCCGCAATGTCCAATGCGGCTCGACGGTCTTAATATATTTGTCGCCGTTGACAGTGAACTCGATTGTGACCGCTTCCGACGAACCGCGAACCGCGGCGCTTCCACCTGCAGATGCCTGCTGGGCTGCCTGCGCCGACACGGCGGTGACGGCGATAGTACCGAGCGCCGGCGCGCCGGCGGCCAGTCCCGCGTCTCTCAGAAAATCACGGCGCGATATGCCGCCGGATCCGGCGTTGGTTTGTTTTTCGCTATCGTTCTCTTTCATATTTCTCCTTATATCTTTCCCAAGGCCTTGAGTACCTTGTCGGGAGTCAATGGATAATCGAGCACCCATTTTCCCGTGGCGTTGTAAATGGCGCCCATCGTGATGCCGGAAAGCGACGCCCCGGTGTCTTCACCGATACCGCAGGCGCCGTAGGACGAATAGCCAAGGTGCCCTTCATCGATTATACACTTTACATCAGGGTAATCGTTCATCGTACCTATATGATAACCAATGTTGTCGAAATTCAGCCCTACGCCGGTGTTGGGACAGTAGATTTTTTCTTCGGTGGCGCTCCTGCCAAGTCCCATGATCGCGCCGCCGTATTGTTGTCCTTCGGCTCCCCGTCGGTTGAACAGGTGGCCGATATCGTTGACGCACACCAGTGCGGTGACGATAACTTCTCCCGTTTCCGTATCCACTTCGACTTCCATAAAATGCGCCTGCCGGCTCATGATATAAGTCCGTGAATGCGGTTTCCCGTCGAGCGTCAATCCGGTCATGGCCGGAATTATGGGGTGAACGATCGCCGGGTCTTCGCTCCAGAACGGTGAAGCGACTTCACGTACCGTTTTTCTATTCGATGGATTTGCCTTTTCAAAAACATAGCTGTCTTTCACATCCAGTTCTTCGGGTTTCTTTCCGGGAAATATGGCCGGTCGGCCGGGCGTTCCCGCGCCCGCGGAGGATCGGGTGGCATAATCCAGAAGCTTTCGTTTCAGTTCCCGTCCAGCCATTACCAACTGGGGAGTTGTCAGGCAGATCCCCATCGCTCCGCTGGGAACCCAAAACACGTACGCGCCCGCATCGGATCTCTGCTGCTGGATAACGGTGTCTTCATATCTCAGTCCCGCTTCCGAAGCCACCACATGTCGGAATGTCGATTCAGAATCCATTCCGAAATCCGCGCGCATCCCTATGATAGTAAGCTGTCCGTCGCGCAGCGTAAGGCAGGCGAACATTCTTCCGCTTATCCAGCTCCACTCGTTGATGGAGACAAAACCCATGCCGTGCATCCTGCCGTTGGCCAGTTTCCTCGCGCCGGGTTTATGCCATTTTTCGTCCCACCTGATCGCTTCTTTTCCAAGTTTGATAACTTCCTTCAGACTCTGCCTTTGCGGGAAACCGTTCTCTTTCTGGTATTTTGTTATCCAGTCCCAGTCGTGGCCTTCACAACCGTCGTTTTTGAGGGCAACTTCCGTCGGATCAAGGCCGAATTCGGCGGCTACGTGATCGAACATCACGTTATGCGGCACGCAGCAGTGCGCTCCATGCCTGAAACAAATGTGATGCCCGTGATTGATAAGCGCCCATTGCTGCGTGTTGCGCAGATTCGGAATACGGGTGGACGCGTGCGTCTTCTCGTAATGCTGCTCTTCGAACGAACCCGTAACGTTCCAGTCAAGGGCCGTGATCGTCCCATCACGTTTGGCGCCGACGCGGCATCTATATGTTCCGGCGTCATCGCCGTTGACGTAAAAATTGCTCTCATCATATAAGAGCTTCACCGGGCGGTCTTTAGCCCTCCTGGCGAGGAGCGCCGCCATACGTATGAATGCCGTCGAATATCCGAGCCACGCGAGGCCGCCGTACCATGCGCCCTGGTGAGGCACGGTCACAGTTATTTTACTTTGGTCGCACATGGGAGGCAGCGTCTTAAATCTTCCCGTTACTTCGGGGCCGGCGTCTCTGAATTGTGTCCCATATCCGAGGCTAACCCACGACAACCCGCTGTTGGGATTGCTTGGGGCGCTCAGCATCAGTTGCGTGTGCGCCGTATGGTGCGGCCAGATATCGAGGAAACCATCTCGCCATCGCACGACGCAGGCCATGGCTTCGACTCCGGCAACAGTGTTGGGCGCCCTTGTGATCGTGTATTCCATGACGCTGTCCGCTTCTGCGAATCCTTTTTCGACATCGCCGACTTCCGTGGTCCGGGTAAAAAGGGTATTGGGTTCTTTAGCGGTACGGTTCAGCCGCAGGACGTCCGGCATGATTTTGGGCGCGTCCGGTTGCAGCGATTTTTCCATGTCAAGGATGAACGGCATTTCTTCCCATTTTATATCGATCAATCGGAGGGCTCGATCGCAGATCTCTTCACTGTCCGCAACGACGGCAACCCCCATTGGGTGCTGGTAAAAGTCGGCCGTGGCGGGGAGAGCGAGGATGTTGTAGTGAGCCGAGCAATATCCTCCCGTAGTGTTTTCAAATTCGATTTCGGGATCGTTGAACTTCAATATATCCCGGACTCCTGGGAGCGCTTCGGCGCGGCCGGTATCCATGCTTATAATCCGGGCCGAAGCATAAGGCGATGTAAGTATCTTGGCGTAAAGCATCCCCTGCAATTCGATATCCCTCGTAAAGAGCGCCTGGCCGGATAGTTTATCGTGCGCATCCTGTCTGGGCGCGCTGTAATCAATAGGTTGAAAGCCTTCGGGCGGCTTCCACGTCCACGGTTTTCTATAATCTTCCGCCATACATTTCCTTTCCTTCTACTCCGGAGCAACCAAAAATGCTCCGCGCCCCTTCGGATAATATCGTTCCCTACATGGCCATTCCGCCGTTGGCCTGTATCACCTGCCCGGTAATGAATCGGGCATCGTTTGAAAGTAGAAACGCCGCTATGCGAGCCGCTTCTTCCACGGTTCCCGCGCGCTTCAGCGGAATGGCGTCCAGGATCTTCGCCTTGATTTCTTCAGGTATCTTTCGCGTCATTTCGGTATCGATCAACCCGAAGGCCAGGGCGTTTACCGTTATGTTCTTTCCCGCCAATTCCCGCGCCAGCGTCTTTGTAAAACCGATCATTCCCGCCTTGGACGCGGAGTAATTTGCCTGTCCGATATTTCCTGTGACGCCGCTGATGGAAGAAATATTAAGGATGGATCCGAATTGCGCTTTTCTCATGATGGGCGCGACGGCGCGCGAAAAATTGAATGCGCCTTTAAGGTTTGTATCCAGCACCTCGTCCCATTCTTTTTCGCTCATGCGTATCAACATGCGGTCACGGGTAATTCCCGCGTTGTTGACCAGGTAATCAATATTCCCAAAGCGTTCGGATGTTTCTTTTACCATTTTTTCGGCTGCGGCAAAATCAGCGACATTCATTTGGTATGAAACGCATTCGCGTCCAAGAGCTTTAATTTCAGATTCAAGCTGTTCGGCGGATTCGCGGCTCGCGTGATAATTAAAGGCCACGTTGCACCCGCGCCGCGCCAGTTCCAGGCTGGTGGCTCGGCCTATTCCCCGCGCCGCGCCGGTTACGACGACCGTTTTTCCTTGAAATTCCATTTTGTAACCGTCAGAAGGGAAAAGGATACATGAGCCAGCCTCCCAGAATGGACAGGAGAAAGAAGGCCGCCAGCAGGAACAGAAAATAACGTACGCGCTCACGCTTGTCGTATTTCACGATGAAGGTCAGCACAAGCGATGTCAGAATGCTGAAAACCAGCATTGCGGCAAGGTGGTTTTTCATGGTTTGCGTCCCATGGCGATGTCGAAAACATCGATAATTGTCAGCATATTGAGGAGTCCGGCAACGTATATAAACACGTTGGCAAAATCATATGTATAGGCGGTGGGGTCGCCCACACCCGCGCCCGACACCCACGGAATCCAGTAAAACAGTCCGCACCCTGCTTCTGCAATAAATTTTAACAGGCTGAAAAAATTCTCAAAACCGGGATCAAACAGGCGGCCGTCCAGTTGAACGCCTACAATCACCATTGCGGCAATACATAAAAAAAACACGGCCGCACGGTCCCATTTGCGCAAAAGGGCGTGCCCAAGCCCCGGAACCAGCGCGCCGGCCACACAGGCAACGGCCGTTTTCGTGGCGTCGGCGCGGGGTAATGTATTCTCCGGCATCGGAGGCATTTCATCGGTAATTGGCATAGTTAAAATTTAGAGCCTAATAGTACAAAGCAGTCGCCTGTTCCAAAGCCTTTTGGCTTAAGGTAATTTTCCCAGCCTTTGTCATTTCATCACGCGCCCGGTTAAAGTATTCCTGAAAATACGAATCCTGACGGTTTTCAAGCAACTGTGCCTTAAGCGCGGTTTTCTGATTTTCAAACTCGGCTTCGTCGAACGGGGAACGCGACTTGACCTGGAAAACGACGACATTATCCAGAATAGTTTGCGGCGCACCGACCGCTCCGGTTTCGAGCGCAAAGGCGGCCTGATTGAAAGACGAATAAAACCCGATTTCCTGATCCGGCGTCCCGTTTATGGTAAATTCCTGAGTCGTTTTAACGCTCAATCCCTGTGCCTTGGCGGCCGCGGTGAGATTCGACTGTTTAATGCCTTCCGCGGAAAGTTTTTGCGCTTCGGCATCCAGGAGTTCTTTCGCTCTCGCCTCGATGTAGTCAGATTCCACCTGCTGTCGAAATTCGTCCAGTGTTCCCGGCCTGGGAAGTTCGACCTTGACAAGTTTGGGAACGGCAATTCCAATTGCGTGATCCACCGATTTGCCGACCGCGCCGACGTCTCTCAAAGAAAATATCTCGTCCATCATTTCGGGCGACAGTTCTGCACCGGTCAAAGCTTCGTCTCTCTGCCGCAGCCCCGTTTCGTGCACCTCTGCCATGAAACCAAGGCTTTTTACCGCTTCATTAAAATCCGTATGCTTCGCTGCGGCGTCCACAGCCTCTTCGGCTTTCCGATCCATCGTTTCCGACAATTTCCGGTCGCGCACCATGGCGGCTAACTGCTCACGAGTTGATTCCAGGGTCGGAACATCGTGCCGAAGCGACAGAATAATGTGATAACCGTACTGCGAACGCACCAGCCCCGACATTTCGCCGGGCTTCAGCGCGAAGGCGGCGTTTTCAAACTCAGGAACCATCTGCCCCCTGGTGAATGAACCCAGATAACCGCCCTGTTCGGCACTGCCGGAATCATCGGAATACTGCCGCGCTAGTTCGGCAAAATCCCTGCCTGATTGAGCCATCTTGAGTATTTCTTCCGCTTTTTGTTTTACTTCGGCGTCCTCGGAATCGTTGTTGACAAAAAGTAAAATATGCGCGGCATCCACGCTTTCTTCATGCGGCACGGAGTTCCATTCCCCGAGTATGTCGTCTTCGGTTATTTCAATATCGGATAAAAACTGTTCGTAGGGAATCAGCATGTACTCTGCACTGCGTTTTTCCCTGACTATGTAGGAATCCTTGTGGTCGTTAAACCAGGCTTCAATGTCTTCCGCCGCAGGCGTCACACGCTTTTTGAAATCATCTTTTTTCAGGAGGACGTAGTCCAGTTGTATTTTCTGCGTGGATCGCTCGTAGGTGCCGCGCAGTTCCTCGTCGTCGATACGAACGGCGCTTGCGACAAAATCGCGGATCTTGTCCTGGAGCTTCAACCGGCGCAGGGATCTTTCAAATTGAGCCGGCGTATATCCGTTCTGCGCCAGCAATGCTTTGTAGCTTTCAACACCGATAAATTTGCCATCTATCTGCAGGTTTGGATTGTTTTCCAGCGCCCGGAATAATTCCTCATTCGATATTGTTATTCCGAAACGTTTTGCCAGAACCTCCATAACCTCGTAGCTGATCAGCTCATTCAGCACCTGGTTTGGAACACCCATGGCCCGGAGGGTTTCCTCGTCTATATTGGCGGAGCGGTAATTGTTCGCCACCTGTCGATACATCCGGGAAAAATCCTGTGCGGTAATTTTGCGCCCGTCGACTGACGCGACAACGCCGGGCGTGTCGAAAAATCCGCCCATACTCGATCCTGGAACAAAGAAAATAAGCATACTGAGAGCCAGTGCGGCAATTACCACCCAGAGAATCAGCTTCAGTCTCTTTTTGCGGCGCATTAAATCCAGCATAGTGAAGAAACGGCCTCCATTTCCGTGATAAAGATAAACCATTATTATAGCATACAAAATGAACTTCGGCGACTGGATTTGATTTGGCGAAAAAATGTGAGATTGACACCGCAAGCCATACGGATAAACTAAATCTGTGTGCATTGCGGAAAACAATCGGTTAAAATTTGGAACCGCAAAAACCATAAAAAAGAGGGAAAAATGAAGATAAAAATTTTTGTTTCGATGATTCTGCTGATGGCTCTGATACCTCTCTCCTTCGGAGAGGAAGTGTTGTTTCCTAATCTGCCCCGTATAACGGTGGAAGAAGTCAAAACCAAAATCGACAAGGGCGATAAGGATTTTGTTCTTCTGGATGTCCGTGACGGCGCCAGCTATGCGGCCGGACACCTTAAGGGCGCCGTTAATATCTATTATGATCCGACCGGTGACCCGATGAACCGCCAGATGATGCTGATGGCCCTTCCTATGGACAGGCTTATCGTAGCTTATTGCGACTGCACGGACGACGGCAACTCGGGAGCGGTTGTGGACGAGCTTTTAATGCTTGGCTACGAAAAAGACAAAGTGAGCGTTCTGAGCGGCGGCTCGCTGAAGTGGATAGAAGTAAAATACCCGATGGTAAAGTAATCCTGATTTTAATGAAGCACACAAAACAGGCTGTGCGGATTATTCCGCACAGCCTGTTTTTGTGTGCTTCATTAAAAAATTAGACTCCCCAGCCGACGCCGGCTTTAGCCACCGATGCGCCTGAAACGTCTACAATCGCGGCGCCGCCGTCAACGAGCAGCATTGCGCCGGTGATAAACGAAGCGTCGTCACTGGCAAGGAAGGAAACCGCTCCGGCGATTTCGTCCGTTTCCGCCGGATGACGCAGCGGTACGCTTTCGGTCAGCACTTCAAGGGCGTCTTTTTTGAGGGCCTTGGACAGGCTGGCCATGGCGTTTACGAGCATTTCGGTCCTGGTTGCTCCGGGAGCGACGATGTTGCTGCGTATTTTCTGCGGACCATAGTCCAGCGCGCACTGGGCGGAAAGTTGAAGCAGTCCGCCCTTTGAAGAACAGTACGCGGGCATGGATGGGATGCAACGTACGCCTGCAAGCGATCCGATATTGACGATCGATCCGCCGCCCTGCTTGATCATATGGGGAATAGCTGCTCTCATGCAGAAAAAAGGGCCGTTCAGGTTGACGTCCAGAATTTTCTTCCACAGTTCGATTGGAATATCGACTATTGACCCGCCTGGATCAATACCTGCGTTGTTGACCAGAATGTCGATTTTTCCGCCGAATTTCACGGTTGCGGCAACCATCTTTTTCACGTTATCAAAATTGGTAACGTCGCCCACGCACGCTTTCGTGGAATCTTTCCGTAAAGCATTCAGTTCCTTTTCCGTTTTTTTCAGTTCTTTATCGAGAATATCGCTGATGACGATCTTTGCGCCGTCTTCAACGAAACGTTTTGCGATTGCCTTGCCGATGCCCCTGCTCGCACCGGTAATCAGAGCAGTTTTTCCTTTAAGTCTCATAATGTAGTCTCCTAAATTAATATCAAGCGCTCCCGCATACAAACCCGCAGAGAGCGGCGAGCTTCGTCAAATTGTGATTCACACCGCACATCAAAGGTTTTTAACACAAGAATGTTTTGGACACAAGCAAAACGAAATTTTAAAGGTGCGCGATATATCATTTTGATATGCGACGCGCAGCCCGTATTCCTTCTTCGTACCCTTCGTCATACAAACGTAGCAGAGCCGTTATATCGCGGTCGGTACTTTCCATTGTCAATGGATCAACCGGGGAAACGCTGATTTAGCCACTGTCGGTTCATCCGCTGTTTTTACGGGGATCCGAGGATTGCCTGGAGTCGTTCGCGGCACGACATTACTTTGCGCGGCAAATCAAGTCGCGAACCCTGCTCGTAAACCGTGATCAACTTTTCAAGATCGGGGCCTGAATCGCGTCCTGTAAGCGCCGCGCGGATTGGGTGATAAAGATTGCGACCTTTCTGTTTTGTAACCGCTTTTACCTGTCCGACTATTTCTCGATAGCTTTCCGGGAGTAAAGTTTCCTTTTCGTAAACCAGCCGCGCAAACTCGTCGGCGACGGCTCGCCCTTGAGGGTCGGACAACACCGCGCGTGTAGTCTCGTCAATGCAGGATGTGTCGAACGAATCGCCCGTCAGACCGTAAATAATTCCCGTTTCCGCCGGTAATTGGTCGAGGTGATCTACGTGCGTTTTTATGAGGTCAATTACTTCGCCAAGCCAGGCGTCTGCTCCTGATCCGAACCCCGAACCGTCTCCGGAATCAGCCGGAAACAGACCGGCGTCTACAAAATACTGCTTGGCCGTTTTGACAAGTTCGGCGCCGGGAGTTTTACAGATGTATGTCCGGTTCATCCAGTTCAGTTTGGCGGTATCGAAAATCGCGGAACTTTTAATCACGCGGGCGAGGTCAAACTGGGCGCTGATTTCATCAAGTGACATGATTTCCTGCCCGTCGGTTACAGGCGACCAGCCAAGCAGCGCGAGATAGTTAACCAATGCTTCCGGCAAATAGCCCTGGCGCTTGAATTCTTCTATGGAAGTCGCGCCGTGTCTCTTGCTCAATTTTTGTCCGTCAGCGCCTAGAATGGTCGATAGATGCGCGAATTGCGGAGCTTCAATTCTCAGGGCTTCATAAATGAGAATCTGCCGGTGTGTGTTTGACAGATGCCCGTCGCCGCGGATGACATGCGTGATCTTCATCAGCGCATCGTCGATAACGCAGCAAAAATTATATGTCGGACTGCCGTCGCCGCGCATCAGCACCGGGTCGCTTATCTGGCCGGTTTCAATATCAACACGCCCGAAAACAAGATCGTCAAAACCAACCACTCCGGGACGCACCCGCAGGCGCAGGGTGTAGGGAATCTCCTCATTGAGTTTCGATGCAATTTCATGCTGCGTGAGCCGGCGGCATTTCCCGGAATAAACCGTTGTTTCACGCCGTGCCAACTGTTCCCGCCTGACCGCTTCAAGTTCTTCTTCCGTGCAGAAGCAGAGGTAAGCTTTATCCTCATCCAGTAACTGCGTGGCGTATTTTTTATAAAGATCATAACGATCGGTTTGGCGGTAGGGGCCATGGTCGCCTCCCGCTTCTATACCTTCGCTCCAGTCTAGACCCAACCAGCGCAGGTCTTCCATAAGCTGTTTTTCGTACGAAAGCTCGCTGCGTTCGGCGTCCGTGTCCTCTATGCGCAGAATGAAAGTTCCATTGTGCCGTCCGGCCAGAAGCCGATTGAACAAAGCGGTGCGCACGTTGCCGACATGAAGAAAGCCTGTTGGGCTTGGCGCGAAACGTACACGAATTGAATCATTGGAATCCATAATTTTTATTCCTATATATAACCACAAAGGACATAAGAAACGGAAAAGTAATAAAAAGCCCAATACTTTGTTTTTCTTTGTGTTCCTTAGCGCTTCATCCCGCACAGACAATTAGACAATTAATCAGCATTTTCTTAGGGAGTATAGCAATGCGACGGCTTGGACGGAAACACCCTCGCCGCGTCCTTCGGCATTCATTCCCTCGGTGGTCGTCGCCTTGACGCTCACGGCTTGAATATCGACGCCAAGCGCTTCAGCGATGTTCAAACGCATTTTTTCGGCGTATGGCGCTATTTTCGGTAGCTGGAGTAAAAGCGTTGCGTCGATATTGCCGATGCGCCGGCCGGCGGCTTCGATTTTTTTTCGCACTTCGGTCAGAAAGTAAATGCTACTGCGTCCGCGGTGCGCCGGGTCGGTGTCAGGGAAATGTCTGCCTATGTCTCCAAGCCCGGCAGCGCCGAGAAGGGCGTCGCAAATCGCGTGGAGCAGGGCGTCGGCGTCAGAGTGGCCTTCCAGCCCTTTTTCAAATGGAATTTCGACTCCGCCCAGAATTAATTTGCGTCCTTCGACCAGCCGGTGATAGTCAATCCCTTGTCCGATGCGTATATCCGATGGATTCATAGAGGCTTTACTCTCCTTGCGCCGGGAAATCAGCAGCCGGGCAATTTCCATATCCAGTGGCCGGGTGATTTTGATATTGTCGGGAGAACCCGGAACGATCACAACCGGATGCCCGGCCCAACGCACGACCGAGGATTCATCTGTTCCGAGAAAGCCTTCCGCTTCAGCCCGGTCAAGCGCGTCGCGTAGCAGACCGGCTTTGAACGCCTGCGGCGTTTGTATGGCGTAAAGCTCCTCGCGCGGCGGTGTTTTTAGAACGATTCCTTTGCGCGACACCCGCTGAATGGTTTCCGTTGCCGGAAGTCCCGGAACCGCGGCGCCTTTTTCCCATGCGGTTGAAAACGCCTGTTCCATAACCTCGCTGTGGCAGAGCGGACGCACGGCGTCATGCACAAGGATCACGTCCACATCGGAGCGCACGCGGGTACAGCCGTTTTTTACCGAAGCCTGACGGTTTGGCCCACCGGCGACACATTCAGGACGTATCCTCAACGATTGATCGGACAGTACGGCCTCGGCGCGCGCGATGTGCTCAGGCGGCAGTGCGATAACGATTTGTGTCACAGCTTGAAGCGCGGCGCATGCTTCGACTGTAAGGAGCAGGATCGGCTTCCCATTGATTTCAAGAAACTGCTTGGGAACGCCTGCGTTCATACGCGTTCCCGTTCCTCCGGCGGCAATGACGAATGCCGCCCGGAGAGGTTGCGTTTCAAGCGAGCGCTGATCTAAGTTCATAGAAAAAACTTGGTGTTTTACAACCACGAATAAACACGAAAAGAATATTTGTCGGTTTTACGTGTTTCGGAGGACCGTGGGGACCATGGCGACCCTGTCCCAAAGTCCCCGCAGCCGTCATGGTCACCCAAATCAAGCAGGTTTCGCAATCTGACCGCCGGTATTACGGATTTTCCAGCTCACCTTCAACGGAATCGTGAGCGAATGTGCGGCGTTCATAAATCCGGCGATCCATCCGCGGATTTTGCGTCGGAGGATTCTGTCCCTCAGATTCTTCGGGGAATCGTCCGAAGATCATTTTTCCCGCCGTTGTTTGCAACACGGAGGTAACCTGCGTGATAATGGTCTTGCCAATCATGCGGCGGGCGTTGTCAACAACAACCATTGTGCCGTCGTCAAGGTAAGCGACGCCCTGATTGTATTCCTTTCCTTCCTTGAGGATGAATACGCGCATCGTTTCTCCTGGCAATACCACCGGCTTGAGAGAGTTGGCCAGCTCGTTTATGTTCAGAGCGTCCACGCCACGCAACTGCGCCACCTTATTCAGATTAAAATCGTTGGTAACTATCTTGCCGTTGATTTCCTTTGCCAGTTCGATCAGCTTAAGGTCGACTTCCTTGACGTCGGGATAATCCTTTTCGATTATCTGCACCATGACGCCCTGGGTGGATTTGATTTTTTCGAGAACATCCAGTCCGCGCCGTCCGCGATTGCGTTTTGCCGAATCCGCGCTGTCCGCGATCTGCTGCAATTCACGCAGCACGAAATGCGGCTCGATGAGCGCGCCTTCCAAAAAGCCGGTTTTGCAGATATCCGCCACGCGACCGTCAATAATGACGCTGGTGTCAAGAATCTTGTTGGTTTTATGGATGTTGTCTTCCGCAAAGAATCCGCTGCCAGGCGTCCATTTAAGGTGCTTCCCTCCGTAAACGCCGCAGATCACGCCAAGATAGACCATCGCAATCAGGATCAGGATATGCGCGGCGGACATCGTGCTCGAATCCATGCTCATTCTGGCGACTACCATGCTGACCATATTGGCGCCGAAGGCTCCGACGAGCGCTCCGATGACAACGCCCAACAGGGACTTTGTTTCGAGCCTGCGAACCCAGAATTCAACCAATATTACCAAAATCACAAACACGGCTCCGCATACGAGCGACACAGCCGGGTTAAAATTATTCTCGCCAAAAGGACTGATGAAAAAAACGCCGGCAAAAACGACTGCAAGTAAAAACACGCGCATTAACAAAAGATTCATCGTAAAACCCCAAAAGAAAGTGTTTTATAAATACCTACAATACAATGCAGATAAATCAACTGAATAAGAATAGAGCAAACAGAGCCTGCGGCGAATACAAAAGTTAAAAGAAATTTACCACTGTTAGCCAAAAGTGTCAGCCAAATAGAATGTCTGATGCTTCGCCAATGCTTTTCACGGGTACGAATTCGACCCCTTCCACGGTATCCGACAGCGGCAGGTTTCCCACCGGCAGCACGCATCGCCTGAACCCCATGGCAACAGCTTCCCGAACCCTTTGGTAAGCCTGGGTTACCGGACGCACCGCGCCGGAAAGGCTTAATTCGCCTAAAAGCACGGTGTGCGTTTCGAGCGGCCGGTTGCGCAGGCTGCCAAGAATGGCGGCGAAAATTCCCAGGTCGGCTCCCGGTTCGTCAATCTCCAATCCGCCTGCGGTATTGACGTAAATATCGCTTCCCGTCATGTGAATACCGAGGCGTTTTTCCAGCATCGCCGTAAGTACCGATATGCGGTTATAATTTACTCCCGTTGCCACGCGCCGCCCCGAACCGTATTGCGTCGCCAAAACAAGCGCCTGTATTTCGACCAGAAGCGGGCGCGTTCCCTCAATCGCGCAGACCACGGCGCTTCCCGCCGCTATGTCCTCCCGCTCCATCAAAAACAGGCGCGATGGATTTTCAGCCGGAAGCAGCCCTCGCGTAGTCATTTCGAAAATGCCGACTTCGCCGGCCGCCCCGTACCTGTTTTTCACCGCCCGTATAATGCGGTGATTTCGTCGCCCTTCGCCTTCGAAATAGAGCACGACGTCGACAATATGTTCAAGCGCCTTGGGGCCGGCTATGTTTCCGTCTTTGGTGACGTGACCGATCAGAAATATCGGAAGATTTCGCGTTTTCGCCAGAGTCAGAAGCTGCATGGCGGCGTGACGCACCTGGCTGACGCTTCCCGGCGCGGAATCAAGCGTTTCAGAAAAAACCGTCTGTATGGAATCTATTACAAGCGCGCCCGGGTTGGTTTCGTCAATCGCTTCCATGATCCGCCCGAGACTGGATTCAGCAAGCAGGTAAATATCGCCGTTTTTGCCAGGAACGCCGGCGTTGCCGGGTTTTCCCGATTCAAGGCCGTTTTCGATTCTGCCTGCCCGTAATTTAATCTGCTGTGCCGATTCTTCACCGGAGGCGTACAGCACGCGCAGCCCTTCATCACGCAGCGTATGCGCGAGCTGTAAAAGCAGCGTTGATTTGCCCACGCCGGGTTCGCCGCCGAGAAGGATCAGCGAACCCGGAACCATACCGCCACCGAGTGCACGGTTGAGTTCCGGATTGTGCGTATCTATGCGCGGCGCTTCTTCCGTCGATACCTCCTCAAGCCGTATCGCGCCCGCGGCTGTGCCCGTATTGCCATGCAACATGGAGGATGCTTCGCGCAGCCGAAAGTGTTTTTCTTCGACAAAGGAATTCCATCCGTTGCAATCAGGACACCGCCCCAGCCATTTTGCAGAGGAATAACCGCAGTTCTGGCACTCGAAAACCGTTTTATTCATATTTATTCTAGCCGCAAACGCTCCGCCATTGTTCCAGATACGGGCGGATCGTACCGCGCTTCGGGATCATCAACGCGCATAACCTTTATCGTAACGGTTCTTGCCTGTTTCGTTTTTTCCATTTCGTCCATGTTCGGCGACACCAGAATTATGGCGCCACGCAGCGGAAATTGGCGGCATCGTCAATACTTCCCTCGCCGGTGTAACGGGCGACCTGCGGATATGGGCAAAGCGGGCGCGAACGCACGACCTTGCCGTCGACAACCTGCTTCGCCGACAACGAATCCGGAGCTTTCCCTTTTTCCACCCAATTAATAACTGCGGTCATCGGATCGTGTTGATCCGTTCCGATTCCACCGCTGCAATGCGTCATACCGGGTACCATGAAAAGGCGCACAAAGTCTGTCGCCGCCGATCCGTTTTGGGCCAGAACCTGTTCATAATAGTCGATCCCCATTTGAGGCTGCAAAATGGCGTCCGCCCAACCGTAAGTCATCAGCAGCTTTCCGCCGCGTTTCCGGAAAGCGGAAAGATCCGGATTCTCGGCATTTACGAGCTTGCCCCAATCATCCAGTTTTGAAATATCCTTATCATAATCGAATGTCCGGTAATCGTAATCCGGCTGAGGCGGCGTGAAAACAAGGTAACGCATTGTTTCTTCCGCAAGGCCGAAATCCGCGGGTTTGCCGTCGGGCCGGGCGCTGACGATCATATTCATCCAGCCGCTGCCTGCACCGCCGCCGAAAAGATTCGGAACCAGAGCTTCGCTTCCCAACATAAATCCGGGAAAGAAAGGTTTGCCGTTACTGACCGGTCCGCCGTAGACTTTGGCTATAGCGGCGGCCTGTGCCACAGTCAGGCAGCCGTCATTGTCCGTTCCGTCCGGACACCGGGGAACATCGCGGGTGGGATCAAAATCGCATTTTCGCGGATCGGCGATCAAGCCGTCTTTAAGCCCGTCGACGGCATCGCATTTTTCCATGACCCGACTCGCCAGCAGCGTCATTTTTCCGGCTGTTACCGGCGCCTCGCTAAGCGCTTTCTGGTTCCACATCGCGCCTATCGTAAAGCCGGTCTGACTAACCCAAGGCGCGTTGGCGATCACCCCGTCAAAATCATCGGGATAACGCTGTGCTTCGATCAAGCCCTGTCGTCCGCCATTGGAACAGGAATTCCAGTATGAATAAGCAGGAGCCGCTTCGTAGTAATCTTTTGTTATGGCTTTCGCAGTCGTCGCCGTCAGGTGTACCGCGCGATAGGCGTAATCTATGGCTTTTTGCGGATTGCTAAGCACGAAAGACGCGCCCGGCTCCTTCCGGGAATCATGGCCGGTATTGGTCTGCGCGACCGCAAATCCGGCTTTCATCGCGTCGCGGATTTGTGACACCCGCGATGGATCATCCAGCGCTTCACCCGCGTGCCCGCCATTGCCGATCATGTAGAAACGCCCGTTCCACTTCGCCGGAAGGCTCACTTCAAAGGCGATTTCCGGATCCATAACGCCCGAAACCCGACAATAGCCTGGAAATTGGTCGTCCGCCGGTATTTGCATGGCGTCAAGTTTCAGAATTTCTTTGGTTTTAAACTTGCTCATGGCCGCACAAGCCTTGCCCGGCGTTTTGTCCGCCTTCATATAATCGACCGTAGAGGATTGCGCCTCCGAAAATACCTGCGCGTGCGACGAGGGCGTCAAAAAGAACAAAAGGAAAATTATCGGAAATACAAATATCGCCGTTCTGTAGAAAACTCGCCCGCGCAAACAATTAATCAGTGTTTCCATAACACTACTCCATGAAGACCGCTATTCAGGCCGTGACGGCCGTCGTTCAAGATCGATGGATTTAAGTTTTCGCAATTCGTCGTTCAATTGACGGATTCTATCATCGCGCACTTTTACATCCGCTTGCAGCCGTTCAATCTGCGTTTTTAACCCTATAATCCATTCGGCCTGCTTGCGATAAGGGCTTTTAGGAAATTCCGAGATCAGTCTGTGTAAAACGATTTCCGTCTGAGCCAGGTTGCTATCATCGCCTGAAAGCGCTAGTGAAAATCCAAAATGAAACAGCGCGCGATCACGGTCAGGGGCATTTTGAAAAGTATAAAGGAATCTTTCAAAAGCCTGCGCCGCCTGCCGATAATTGCCCGCCTCAAAATTCCGTTCCGCGTCTAAAAGGGCTTTCGGCGGCGCGGCGGATTCGGGCCGCGCAGTTTCTGCCGATTCGTCCGCAACGCGCGGTTCGGGTGGAATGATTGCCGACGGGGCCGGTGCGTATTCCGCCGGTTCGTTCGCAACGCGCGGTTCAGTCGCGGCGGGCGTTGCGTTTTTTCGGCATCCCGCGGGCGTTAACCCCAGAAGCAGAATAATTATTAAAAAACGATTCATAATTTGAACCACGAATGAACACGAATATTAAACCTTAAATAATACATAAAACCGGCTGCCGCCGCCGGGGTTATCATCCGCCCAGATTGCACCGCGGTGGGCCTGCATGATCGTCATGCAGATCGCAAGTCCCAGTCCCGCGCCTTGCCCCGGCGCTTTTTTCCCATGTTCAGCCTGATAGAACTTTTCAAATATCTTTTCCCTATCCGCTTGAGGAATTCCGGGGCCTCTGTCGCTTACCGTTATCAGAGCGAAATTACCACTATGTTCGCTTCCCGTAATGGACGCAAGCGCGGAAGCGGGAAGGTTTTCCGGCAGATCGCCGACGGTTTCAATTCGAACGTCAATCTCAGAGGATTTTGGCGAAAATTTCACCGCATTGGTCAGAATATTTACCAGAACCTGAATGGTTCTATCGCCGTCACATTCCACTTCAATCGTTTTTTCGGGGAACGACGTCCGGATGCGGATGTCGCGCTCCAGCGCCTGCACTGCCGTTTCCTCGACGACATCTCTCGCCAGGGCAACCAGGTTATGGGCTTTCAGCTCGTATTCCATTACGCCGGCTTCCGTTCTGGAGAGATCAAGCAGATTGCCGATCAGTGCCGTCAACCTTGTCCCGCTCTGCCGGTTAAGATCAAGCAGCCGCCGCTGTTTTTCATTCAGCGGCCCCGGAATTTCATCAAGCATAATCTCTATTGTTTCCCGCATGGACGCCAGCGGCGATTTCAGCTCGTGCGAAACGTGCGCCACGAAATCTTTTTTCATCTGGTCAAGTTCATCCAGCCGACGCGTCATGGCGTTGAAATCTCTGGCGAGATGTGAAAATTCGTCTTTGCGCGAAGTATCCAGCCGATAGAAAAATTTACCTTCGGCGATGGCGCGAGTTCCTTCCGTCAAATTAGCGAGCGGTTTTGAAATCGACCGATAGATGAAGAAAGATATCAACCCGCCGATTGCGACGGCGACCAGCGTACTGAAACCCAGAACAAGCGCGGCGGTTTCGCCGGTTCGGCGCGCATTGTCCACGCGGAGCGACATCGCGCCGATGTTTGCCTGATAAACGGAGCGAAGCTGCGCGCCCAACGATTCAAAATCCTGCCATATAGATTCAGGCAGCGCGTTTCCGACGGAAACAACCCGCGTTTCCCGCCTCTCCGATGCTGCGAGGCGCTGGTTAAGGGCGTCCCACTGAACGATAAGGCGATCAATTTCGTCTTTCACGCCGCCTCCCGTCGCGTGGCTTTTCATATTTCGCAGATCGGCGGTAAAATCCCGGCGATATTCACGCAAAAGGGTCAGATAATCGGTATCATCCAACGCGAATGACTTGCGCGCGTATTCCTCTACCAGATCGAAATTGCGCATGGCTTCAATACAAGCGAGGCTGTTCCTGAAATCCATTTCCGCAACGGTCCGGTTGATCGACTGCATACGCTTGATTATCAATACCTGATACGCCGCAAGGCAAAGCAATATCGCAAGGAGCAATCCGTAACCCAGGCTGATTCTAGTAGTGATTTTCATGGTTTATACGTTTTTAATTTGTTGCGTATTGTCTTTACGTCAAGCCCCAGACGCCGCGCAGCTTCAGCCTTGTTGTTGCCGGTCGCCCGTAGCGTTTTCAAAATAAGCTCCATTTCCGCGTTCGCCGCCGTGACGCCTTCCGAAAGGTCGAACCCTGCGGCCGTTTTCTCCTCGGGCGCGTTCTGTATGTACGCGGGCAGATGCGAAGGTTCTATCCACTCCCCTCCGGCCAGGATGGCGGCGCGTTCTACGATGTTTTTAAGTTCTCGGACGTTGCCCGGCCATGAATAGGATTTCAGTAAATCCAGCGCTTCCGCTCTACATGCCTGGACATTTGAATTGTGCTTTGCTTTTGCGTGCTGAATGAAAGACTGCACAATAAGCGGGATATCGCTTTTACGAGCGCGGAGCGGCGGCAGCGTAATCGTAAAAACGTTCAGGCGGTAAAACAGGTCTTCCCGCAGTTTTCCGGTTTCGACGGCTCCACGGGGTTCCCGGTTTGTCGCGGCAAGTACGCGTACGTCAAAGTCAAATTCCCGCGATCCGCCGATACGGCGCACTTTGCGGTCTTCCAGTACACGCAGCAGTTTGGGTTGCAATGCCAGCGGCATTTCGGCGATTTCATCAAGAAAAAGCGTTCCGCGATTGGCGAGTTCAAAGCATCCAGCCTGTACGTCTGAAGCGCCGGTGAACGCGCCCTTTTCGTGGCCGAAAAGCTCATTTTCCATAAGATTTTCCGGAATGGCGCTCGAATTGATGGCGACAAACGGGCCGTCGGCTCGTCGGCTGAAGGTGTGAATCGTGCGCGCCGCAAGTTCTTTACCCGTGCCGCTTTCTCCGGTAATAATGACCGCCGCGTCGCTTCGGGCCACACTGTCGATCAGCGCGTAAATTTCGCGCATGGCCTTACTGTCGCCGATGAAATCGCCGAAACCGATCCTGCGCTCAAGTTGGGATGAAAGCCGTCCGGCTTCGCGGCGTTCTCCGATTTCCCGTCCCGCGGCTTCGAGAATCATCTTCAGTTTTGAATAATCAATCGGCTTGGTGATGAAATCGTGCGCGCCCTGTTTCATAGCTTCCACCGCCAGATCGACGGTTGCCTGCGCCGTAACGAGAATGACCGGCCGTTCTGGATTGCCTGATTTGAGAAGTCGCAACAGATCAATGCCGGAAATTCCGGGCATGACGACATCGGAAATTACGATATCGGGATTTTGAGACAAGGCCATTTCTTCGCCACGCGCGCCGTCTTCCGCCAGGCAAACTTCAAAACCCCAGCTTTCAAGGCGCATTTCGATGACTTCACGCATGGCGGCTTCATCATCAACAACCAGAATTTTTAAAGCACGGGAACTCACGGCGGCAACGCTCCATCATTCATAAAAAATAATTATAACGGGAAAGAGAAGCGTCGGGGAAATTTTCCCGCTTTTTTGGAACGTCGCGCGTTCGCGCGAATTGTTCCGATGTGTCACGGTGATGCTATAATGTCACGATCTGTGCGGAACATCTTAAGATATTAAACAAAGGGAGGCGTTATGGGAAAGAAAAGAGTCGGCGTGCTGTTGTCGGGGTGTGGCGTATTTGACGGCAGCGAAATTCATGAAGCAACTCTCGCGTTGTATTTTCTGGATAAAGCCGGCGCTGAAATCATATGCATTGCGCCGGACAAAGATCAACGGGATGTCGTGAACCATATAAGCGGCGAGACTTCCGTCGAAAAACGCAATGTTATAACCGAAGCGTCCCGTATCGCGCGCGGAAAAATACAGGATGTCCGATCCGTCAAGGTCGGGGAACTTGACGCGCTGGTTATTCCCGGCGGGTTTGGCGCTGCGAAAAATCTCTGTTCTTTTGCCGTTGACGGCGCCGCATGCAAAGTCGACGAAAATGTCGCGGATCTTCTCCGCGAATTGCACAACGGCAAAAAACCTATAGGTGCGCTCTGTATCGCACCTGCCGTCTTAGCCGGAGTTTTTGGAAAAACCTGCGCTCCGGAAATTACCATCGGCAGCGACGCCCAGACCGTCGCTGCGATGGAAGCAATGGGCGCGCGGCACAAAACAGCCGCGTTTGACGAAATCGTAGTCGATTCCGAAAACAGAATCGTAACTACTCCATGTTACATGGTGGCGCAGAGCATCAGGGAAGTCGGCGCCGGCATTGAAAAACTTGTGACGAAAATCATCGAGATGATTTAAAGCCTATCCCGCAAAAGTGATTTTCGGGGTTTTCCGCTCCGGCAGGCGATGAAATCGCACCGCAGGATATCCCAGCATAATGGGATAGTAATGCGTATAGTTTTCCGGAATACCGACGGCTTCCCGAACGGCGGCGGAATTTTCAAGCGCTCCGGCAACAAGACCGGCCCAGCAGGTTCCGAGTCCCATAGCTTGGGCGAATAAGTCCAGATAAGAAAGCGCCAGCGTCAGATCAATAAGCCCCAGGCCGGCATACGCGGGCGCAATAGCCGTAACAAGCGTCGGCGCGCCACGAAGGATGGAGTCGTTGCCGGCATCCCACGCGGCAACCGCCGTCGGAAGGTATGGCGCGGCCGCGACAGCCTGTGGATTCTTGATGAGTTCACGCATCCAGTCCACTGTCAGGGTGCTTATGCGATGCAAACGCTCCTCGCCGCTTATTACGATCCACTCAACAGGCTGGCCGTTTCCGGCCGTCGGAGCGTAGCGCGCCACCTCGATGAGCCGCTGAATCTTCTCTTTTTCCACCGGCTTTTCGTGATAACGACGGACAGATCGGCGGGATCGCAAAAACTGTTCAGCCTGTTCGGAATTAATGACAAGCGACGGCTGAATGGCCGGCGAACCAGCCTCGGGAATACGTATGTTGCGTAGTGCATCGTGTGGACATATCGCCACGCAATGACCGCATCCCATACAGCGCGCCTCGTCGGCCGGCAGAGCCATAGGAATGTTGTTTTCTTTAAAGGTTATAAGCGCGGCGGAACATTCACGCGCGCATAAGCCGTCTTTTTTGCATTTATTTTCGTCGATAATCAGAAGTCCCATGGCGTAGCTGCCTCCGGATAAATTTAGGAAACGCTGGTTTATGGAGTGCGGGAGCTTGCCGCCGCATTCTCCATTAAAGTGAATAAACCAGCGTTTCATTAGTTGTTAAAAAGTTGATTCTAGTACGTGATTCCGCAAACTGGTATTGTTTTTTGTTTTTGTTGCAAAGCGGGGCTGCCGCGTAAGAGCATGGGATGAGTAACAAGCAAGGAGAATTTGTGAGCGCAAAAGTATCTGAACAGGGGCGTCCGACGTTTCCAGCCAGGGCGATTGTCACTGCCGGTATGCCTTATGGGAACAAGAGCCTGCATTTCGGCCACATTGGCGGCGTCTTCGTGCCCGCCGACGTATTTGCCCGTTTCTTAAGAGACAGAATTGGCGAGGAAAACGTGTTGTTTGTCAGCGGAACCGATTGCTACGGCTCGCCTATTGATGAGGGATACCGGAAGATCACAAAGGACGACGGCTTCAAGGGCACGATTGCCGATTATGTAAAGGGCAATCACGACGCCCAGGCAGCGTCACTGAAAAACTATTACATTTCCCTGGACATCTTCGAGGGCTCGGGACTTGGAAAATCCAGGGCTGTACACGAAGACTTTACATCCTTCATCATCCGGAGACTGTACGACAATGGATGCCTCCATAAAGTCGCAACCGCTCAATTCTATGACGAAGACGCCGAAAGTTTCATAAACGGCAGACAGGTGATCGGTCGATGTCCCGTGCCCGGCTGCAAGTCGGAACATGCCTACGCGGACGAATGTGACCTGGGCCATCAGTATATGCCCGCCGACCTCATTGCTCCCATCAGCGTTCTATCAGGCAAACCGCCGGTTACCCGCGAAGTGATAAATTGGTATTTCGACCTCCCGGCGTTTCGGGATTTGCTTAAGGAACATGTGGCTCTCTTGCAGGAGCGCGATGAAACACGCGCGGTTGTGAGTATGACTATCGACGAATTCCTCGTGCCTCCGACGATCTATGTGAAAAATGAGTTCGACGAAGACTACCAGCGGATCCGGCAAGAACTCCCCGCACATGTATTTCGTCCGGCGGAAAAAGGGAAGGCTTCTTTTGAGATAGAGTTTGAATGCCTTGAAGAACGTGACAAAGCCCGCGCCGCGCTGGATGGCATACGGGCGCGCTACAGGTCAGGGAAGGCCCTTGTTCCCTTTCGTATTACGGGAAATATCGAATGGGGCGTCCCCGCTCCCGTAATCGAAGATTTTAAGGGGCTGACCGTCTGGTGCTGGCCGGAATCACTTTGGGCGCCTATAAGTTTTTCCAAAACCTATTTTGAGAATAAGGGCAAAGGAATCGAAACCCTCAATCCATCGCGGCTTTGGATTGATGGGCGCGACGGGTGCGATGGAAGCAGCGTGAGCTGGAAAGATTACTGGTGTTCGGATGACGCAACCGTCTATCAATTCATCGGTCAGGACAATATCTATTTCTACGGAGTTGCGCAGACCGCCATGTGGGCGGCGCTGCCCACGGAGCATACGCCGAAAATCGTCGCGGAGTCGCAGGATTTGCGGCAATCACGGCTGGTAGCTAATTATCATCTGCTCTTTCTCGATAAAAAAGCCTCATCGTCCGGTGAGGTAAAGCCGCCCATGGCCGATGAACTGCTTGACTACTACACCGCCGAGCAGTTGCGGGCGCATTTTCTTGCTTTGGGTCTTGGACTTAAACCGGTAAGTTTTCAGCCCAAGCCGCTTAATCCCGGTGCAAAAGAAAAGGATGCTGATCCCGTACTAAAGGAAGGCCTGTTACTGACAAATGTCTTCAATCGTCTGGCGCGTTCATGTTTTTATGCCGCGCAGAAAGACACTAAGGGGTTTCTGCCAATCGGAGCCCCCGATCCTGAAATCGAGGAGGTCGTGTTAAATACCGTCATCAAGTACGAACAACTGATGCACAGGCAGGAATTCCATACCGTCATGCAACTGGTTTCGGAGTTTATACGCCATGCAAATAAATACTGGGTCGATGCAATAAAGGAAGCCGGGGAAGATTTACAGGCGCGCGTATCCGTGCTTCGCAACACGTTCTATTTTCTGAAAGCCTGCACCGTGCTAATGCATCCCATAGTTCCCATAGGTACAAGGAAAATATTCGAATACCACAACTTCGAGGTTGAGGAACGCGAATTCTTTTCATGGAAGCATATCTTTGCCGGCTATGAGCCTTTCTTTACCGCTGAAGATAAAGAAAAGGGCGGCCATCCTTTGAAGGAATTGCCGCCCCGAACGGATTTCTTCTGTCGTCATCCGAGCCAGTTCGAAAAATAATAAACCACTTAGGAAAACACTGATTTGTGGATACCTTTGCCAATAAGCGAAGACGGTCGAGACTCGATGTCCGGGGTCAGCATAATTGGCAGGCTGAAACCGGGTATCAATAGCCAGGCCGTCCGGACGGAGCTTGACCGCGCCTGTCAGGAAACCATCAAATCAATGATCGCCGACGGCGGCGGCCGGCGGCCGTTTTTTCCCCTTTGGTGCGCGTTTCATTGTGTGCATTCCGCTAAATCCGTGCTGAATCAGCTCCTGTGCGAGTTTTTTGCGTCCCCGGTGAAGGTTGTTGATTACCGTTTGATACCTTTCGGGCTGCATTGTTTTTGCGATTTCTTTCGGGCTCAATCCCGCAATCAGTAGTTTTATAGCCGTTTTTTGAATTGGCGGAAAACTTTCTATCGTATCGACTATGACACTTCTAAGCTCTCCGTTCAGAAGGTCTTTGTCCGGAGAAACTGCGGTTCTGACTTGAAACAGTTCCTTGCGTATTTTCGTTTCACCGGCTTCATGTTTTGCGCGACAACGGCCTTTGCGATAATAGTTGCCGATTTTGTTGCGCAAAACCCCCATGCTCCAGACAAGCGGCCCTTTTTCCAGTTCCTTTTTCGGACAACTGCAAATCATTGTCAAGAGAGTATCCTGAACAAGGTCTTCCGCATCGGTGATGTTGAATACTCTGCTGATGGTAAGATTGCGCAGTTCGCGGTATATACGTAAAATTTCTTCATTGTTCCACTGTCGGTATTCCTGCGAGAAAAGCGGAGGCGTATTGTCCGGCGTCTCTCCGGTGGAAACCTGCTCGGCAACGAACGAATCAAGACTTTCAGGGGAAGAACCTTCGGGGCGGGGCATACGGGACATCCTCCAAATTCAAATAGAAAATTTGAATTCGAAGACACGTCCGGCTGGACATGGTAAACGGGGCGCAAGGATAATGCAGTTACCTTGTGATGAAGTCAAGTATAAAAACGGAATGTTTCATTGACAGGACAGGGCGGCTTTGCTAGATTTTGGCCTTGGTTTTGCTCGCCTTGGCTTGGATATTTCATGAGATTCGTAGCGAGGCGGCGCAAGCAGGCGTGGATGGGAAGGCGCGCGCAGTAAGGGCGACGCAGGCATATAGACAATACGTCGAGGAAACCGAACAAGCGCAACACAGCATGTATGCCCCTTTGCGCCGACGCCGTAGAATCCCATGAAATATCCGGGCCGGTTTTTTTGCCTTTCCGGTGCTTCATTCATTCCGGAAACACGACGGCAATTTTTTGCGAAAGTGGCGGAATTGGCAGACGCGCTGGACTTAGGATCCAGTCCCGCAAGGGGTGGGGGTTCAACTCCCCCCTTTCGCACCATTATGGAATTGGACGGAACAGGACTAAAACTCAATCAATATACAAAAGCGGGGAATAGCACTTTGACAGTTGAAATTACCCAGGTAAACAGTTGCAGGAAAAATCTCGCCGGTGAAATCTCCGCTGAAGATTTTGAAAAAGAACTGGAAAAAATCGCGCGGGAATACTCCCGTACCGCAAAAGTTCCGGGTTTTCGCCCCGGAAAAGTTCCGACCGGCATCATCCGCCGACGCTTTGAAAAAGAAATTCAGGATGAGGCGTCGCAGCGGCTTATGGATAGCGCTTGGAGTGATGCCATAGCCAAACACGATCTGAAGCCGCTTACTCAGCCTGAAATCAAGGAATTGAAAAACGACCCCGGCAACCCCCTGAAATTCACATTTTCTTTTGAGGAACTCCCGCCGCTGGAAGTCAAAGATTACAAAGGCGTTGAGGTCAAAAAGGACTCGACGGAAATTAAAGACGACGATGTGACGCAGGCTATCGACTACATCAGGGAACAATACGCCCAGTTCGTTCCTGTGGAAGGCGAAGCCAAAGACGGGCATTATGTAATGGCTGATATCGACAGCCTGACAGAAGGCGAAAGTACGCCGATTCATGATGAAAACGTCACTTTGACTGTTGGGGATTCTCAAACCGTTGCGGAGTTTTCCGAAAATCTGCGAGGCGCCAAGGCTAATGACACTCTGAATTTCGAAGTCAGCTACCCCGAAGACTACAGGAGCAAAAAAATTGCCGGCAAAAAGATCGCATATACGATTGCGGTAAAAGAGATCAAGGAACGACAGCTTCCTGAATTGAACGACGATTTCGCCAAGGATATCGGCGTTGACAATATCGAAGCCTTGCTCACAAAGGCACGCGCGGATTTGGTAACGAGGGCTGACGATATGGCCGAAAAGAAAGCCCGTGAAGAACTTCTGGATGGTATAATCGAACGTCAGCCGATCGAGGTGCCTGAATGTCTGGTAGCGGAAGAATTAAACGAATATACGCGCCGCATGATAAACAATCTGGCATATCAAGGTATTAACGTCAAACAGACCGCCGGTTTCGACTGGAAGAAAATATACGAAGAACAGCGTCCTCATGCGGAGCAGTCAGTGCGCCGAATGATATTCCTTGACGCGATCGCAAGGCAGGAAAACCTTGAAGTTTCCGAGGAGGAGATTTCCGCGGAACTTAACAAACTGGCGGAACAGTCGCGCAAATCCGCGGAAGCGTGGCGGGCCGATTTCGAAAAAGCAAATCGCATGGATGAATTTAAGCAGAGCGTGCTTCAGGAGAAGGCCCTTGATTTCATTTATCGCAATGCTAATATTCGCGTGGAGTAAAAGCCTTGACACTCATTCCAATGGTAGTCGAGCAGAGCAACAGGGGCGAAAGAGCTTATGATATTTATTCGCGCCTGTTGAAAGACAACATTATCTTTTTAGGAACTCCCGTCGATGACAACGTCGCCAATCTTGTCATCGCGCAGCTTCTCTTTCTGGAAGCCGAATCCCCTGATAAAGATGTTCATCTTTATATAAATTCGCCTGGCGGATCCATTACGGCAGGTATGGCCATATACGATACAATGCAGTATGTCCGTCCGGACGTATCCACGATTTGTATAGGCCAGGCTTCAAGCATGGGGGCCTTGCTTCTGGCTGCCGGTACTCCGGGAAAACGTTTCGCCCTGCCTAATTCCAGGATACTGATTCATCAGCCGTCCATGAGCGGACTCGGCGGACAGGCGACGGATATCGACATACACGCCAGGGAGATTCTAAGAATACGCGAGTCACTGAACGTAATTTTGGCCAGGCATACCGGACAGACGCTCGAACGAATAGAAAAAGACGTTGAGCGTGATTACATCATGACTGCGGAACAAGGCAAAGATTATGGCATCGTTGATCAGGTCATTACCAAAAAGGAATAAGGCGGGGCTTTTATGAGAGACGACAGAGAGGAAATTCTAAGGTGCTCCTTCTGCTCCAAAAGTCAGAGCGACGTAAGAAAGCTTATCGCGGGGCCTAGTGTTTACATCTGCGACGAATGTGTCGATATCTGTAACGAAATTATTTCCGACGATGTCGTCCCCACTCACCACCCCCTGGGCGATCGGCTGCCGAAACCGCGGGATATAAAGGAATTTCTCGACCTCTATGTGATCGGGCAGGAAGTCGTCAAAAGAAAGCTGGCGGTGGCGGTTTATAACCACTATAAACGCCTGGAACTGAACAAAAAATGCGGCGACCTGGAACTTCAAAAAAGCAACGTGCTTCTGATAGGGCCGACCGGTACGGGAAAAACCCTGATGGCCCAGACGCTGGCTAAAATGCTCTCGGTGCCTTTCGCCATTGTCGACGCGACTACTCTGACCGAGGCGGGCTACGTAGGCGAGGATGTCGAGAATATAATCCTTAAACTGCTCCAGAACGCCGGCGGCGACAGGGAAAAATGCCAGCAGGGCATCGTTTATGTCGACGAGATCGACAAGATCGCGCGCAAGGATGAAAATCCCTCGATTACGCGCGATGTTTCCGGCGAGGGCGTACAGCAGGCGCTGCTGAAAATCCTTGAAGGAACCGTCGCGAATGTACCGCCACAGGGCGGACGCAAGCATCCGCATCAGGAATTCGTCCAGATCGATACGACCAATATTCTGTTCATCTGCGGCGGCGCGTTTGTGGGACTTGACAAGGTCATCGAACGCCGTGTCGGTAAAAAGAGCGTGGGATTCCTTATAAATGATAAAGCGGAAAAAGGATCAACGCCAATACGAAGCCTGCGTAAAGAGATGCCCGCCAACATAATCGAAGCCTGTGAGCCGCGTGATCTGATAAAGTACGGGTTGATTCCGGAATTTGTCGGCCGTCTGCCGGTTATCGGTACGCTCAATGAGCTTGACAAGACCGCGCTTATCGATATTCTTACGCGGCCCAAAAACGCTCTGGTAAGGCAGTTCCAGAAACTTTTCGAATTTGAAAATGTAAAGCTCCGTTTCACCGACGACGCGATTGCGGCCATAGCCGGTCATGCAATGGAACGCAAAATGGGCGCGCGCGGATTGAAGGTCATTCTCGAAGACCTGATGCTGGACGTAATGTATCAACTGCCTTCACAGAAAAAAGTGAAGGAGTTCGTTGTTACGCCGGAAATGGTGGAAAACAAGGACATCGTCTTTGCCCTATTGGAAAAGGCCGGATAACCTTTTGACATGACAAGAGAAATTCCATTGAAAAAAATTGAACGACTCCCCATGATCCCGATCAGGGACGTTGTGGTTTTTCCTCACATGATGATCCCTTTTGTAATTGGGCGGCCATCCTCGGTGCGGGCCCTTGAGTTCGCGCTCGAAGGATCCCGGCGCGTGTTTCTGGCGACACAGATGGATGCTTCAGTAGACGATCCGTGCGATACCGATATCTATCTGACGGGCACGGTCGCCGGCATAATCCAGAGCGTCAAACTTTCCGATGGAAACATCAAGGTTCTGGTTGAGGGAATCCAGCGTGTTCGGGCGCTGCGTTATTCACAGGATCCCGGTTTTTTTGTCGCCGATGTGGAACTGATTGAAGAAACATCCGTTTCTGGTGCGCGTACAAGCCTTCTGGTCAAGCGGTTGCAGACGGCTTTTGAGCAGTTCTCCAAACTCAACCACCACATGAATTATGACGCGATTCTCAGCACGATGAAAATGCTGGAACCGAACAAGCTCGTCGATAACATTTGCGCGAATCTTCCAATCGGCCTTGAGGAAAAACAACAGCTTCTTGAAACGATCGATCTCGCCGAACGAATCGAAAAGATAAATGAGATCATCGAAGTCGAAATGGAAAAAATCAAGGTAGACCGCAATATTCAGGGGCGCGTAAAGCGCCAGATGGAAAAGGCGCAGAAAGAATACTACCTTAACGAAAAAATGAAGGCGATCCAGAAGGAACTTGGGCGCAAGGACGAAAAAAACGAACTCGAAGAGTTGAAAAAGCAGGTCGAAGCCGCGCGGATGCCAGCCGACGCCAAGGAAAAGGCGCTCAAGGAAATCCAGCGGCTCGAAATGATGCCGCCGATGTCCGCCGAATCGACGGTCTCGCGCACCTACCTCGACTGGCTTCTTGCCATGCCCTGGCATAAAAAGGCGAAAGAAGTCCGCGACATTAACTGGTCAAAACAGGTATTGGAAGAAGATCATTACGGTCTCGAAAAAATCAAGGATCGTATTCTGGAATTCCTCGCGGTGCGCAGTCTTGTTAAAAAACCGCTGGGAACGATTCTCTGCTTTGTAGGCCCTCCGGGAGTCGGTAAAACTTCCCTTGGAAAATCCATTGCGCGCGCGACGGGACGGCCTTTTATTCGGCTTTCGCTCGGCGGCGTGCGCGACGAAGCGGAAATTCGCGGTCATCGGCGAACGTATATCGGCGCGCTGCCCGGACAGATCATTCAGTATATGAAAAAGGCCGGAGCCAAAAATCCGGTTTTCATGCTGGATGAAGTCGACAAGATGAGCACCGATTTCCGAGGCGATCCGTCGGCGGCCCTCCTTGAAGTCCTTGATCCGGAACAAAACAACATGTTCGTGGATCATTACATGGATACGGAATTTGATCTGTCCATGGTGATGTTCATAGCCACCGCAAATGTTTTGCACACAATTCCGCGACCGCTTCAGGATCGCATGGAAGTGATTCATCTTTCCGGATATACGGAAAACGAAAAGCTTGAGATTGCCAAACGCTTTCTGGTTCCCAAGCAGATGGAAGGAAACGGGCTGGAAGCAAAACAAATCAGTTTTACGGACGAGTCGCTGCTTGAGATCATTCGCCGTTACACGCGCGAATCAGGCGTCCGTAATCTTGAACGCGAAATAGGGAGCGTTTGTCGTAAAACCGCCAAGCGGATCGTTACGGCGGAGATTGAGGAAAACACGATTACGCCGGAAGAAGTCGGCAAGCTGCTGGGCCCGGCAAAATTCCGCGTTCAGGGTATAGGCGAGCATAACCAGGTAGGGTTGACTACGGGCCTTGCATGGACGGAAGTCGGCGGCGAAGTGTTGCAGACCGAGGCGACGCTTATGGAAGGAAAGGGGCAGTTGTCCCTGACCGGGAAACTCGGCGAAGTCATGCAGGAATCGGCTCGCGCGGCGATAACGTTCGTCAGAAGCAAAGCGTCGGAGTATGGAATTGAACGCGGTTTTCACCGGAAAATGGATTTACATATCCATATCCCCGAGGGCGCCATTCCAAAAGACGGCCCGTCGGCCGGAATTACAATGGCGACCACCCTCGTTTCCGCGCTCACAAAAATCCCCGTACGTAAGGATGTCGCAATGACGGGTGAGATCACCCTGCGCGGCAAGGTTTTGCCGATAGGCGGGGTCAAGGAAAAACTGCTGGCCGCGCATCGCGCCGGAGTGCGAAACGTAATTCTGCCAAAGGAGAATGAAAAGGATTTACAGGATATTCCACGGGATATTCTGGATGTTATAAGCGTTAACCTGGTTGAAACCATGGACGAGGTTTTGGAAATCGCGCTTGAGCGCAAGCCCGTTCTGACAGCTCCGCCATTGGATGCGATGTTGCCCGACATGGAAGGACTGCGTCCCGGCGAAACCCTCGCGCATTAAGATTTTGTAGTGACTCAGGCGGAATTTATATTAAGCGCAGTATCGGAACGCGACTTCCCGCGGGAAGAACTTCCCGAGATCGTTTTCGCGGGCAGGTCTAATGTAGGAAAATCCAGCCTGATAAACCGACTGGTTGGAAACAAAAAACTGGCCCGGACCAGTTCAACGCCGGGCAGAACCCAGAGTATTAATTTTTATCGAATAAATAATTCGGTTTTTTTCGTCGATCTGCCCGGATTTGGATATACCAAAGCGGGCAAGTCGGCGGCGGCTCAATGGAAAAAGCTTATTGAGCGGTATTATCAGGTTCGCCGGACTATTGCCATTACGGTACAACTGGTGGACTCACGAATGGGCCCGACAGCCATGGATCTGCAACTGGCGGAATGGCTGGACGCGCTGGAAATACCTCGGCTGGTCGTCATGACCAAGTCCGATAAACTGTCAAACAATCAGAAGGTCACGCAGTTGCGGGTAATTTCGGAGTGGCGGAAGAATCAGGATGTCGTAATGTCCTCCGCTGAAACCGGAGCCGGTTGCCGGGAAATCTGGAACCGGATTACCGCTGCGGCCGAAGCCTTTAAAACCCTTGAAGGAAGTGTAGGTTAGTAAGTTCAGTACTTCCCCCTTAAAACCAGAGTTGATTATGCCTGATACAATGACGCAGCGCCGTAGTGCCGGCGAACGTGAAAGCAACAATAATAACAGTAACAATAACACCAATAATTTAAATATCCGCGACCTGAAGGGAATGACGATAACCGCTCTTGCGGACGTCGCTAAAGACCTTAACGTTCCCGGTTACACGGGAATGCGCAAACAGGAATTGATTTTCCAGATTTTAAAGGCGCAGACGGAGCAAAGCGGTCTGATTTTTTCGGAAGGCGTTCTTGAGTGCCTGCCGGAGGGTTTCGGTTTTCTAAGGGCCGCAGATTGCAACTACCTGCCGGGGCCGGACGATATTTATGTTTCCCCGTCTCAGATCAGAAAATTCGATCTGCGCACCGGCGACACGGTTTCCGGTCAGATACGCCACCCGAAGGAAGGTGAGCGCTATTTCGCCCTTATAAAGGTCGAAGCCATCAACTTCGAACATCCGGACGCCGTCAAGGAAAAAATCCTGTTCGACGATCTGACGCCGCTGTATCCCGCCGAACAGTTAAAACTTGAAACTACGCCCGACAACCTTTCCGGGCGTGTTATGGATATGCTCGCGCCTATCGGCAAAGGGCAGCGCGGACTGATTGTTTCGCCGCCTCGTACCGGAAAGACGATGCTCCTTCAATCCATTGCGAATTCCATTTCCCGGAATCATCCGGAGGTCGATCTGATGGTGCTTCTGATCGATGAACGCCCTGAGGAAGTCACCGACATGAAGCGTTCCGTCAACGGCGAAGTGGTCAGCTCCACATTTGACGAACCGGCGGCGCGACACGTCCAGGTTGCGGAAATGGTAATGGAAAAGGCCAAGCGCTTCGTTGAACACAAGCGTGACGTCGTGATCCTGCTCGACAGCATCACGCGCCTCGCCCGCGCCTACAACACGATAGTGCCGCCGAGCGGCAAGGTGCTTTCAGGCGGCGTTGACAGCAACGCCCTGCAAAGGCCCAAACGTTTTTTCGGCGCGGCGCGCAACATCGAGGGCGGCGGAAGTCTGACCATCATATCCACCGCGCTGATCGATACCGGCAGCCGCATGGACGACGTGATCTTCGAGGAGTTCAAGGGTACCGGCAATATGGAACTGCATCTTGACCGTAAACTTGTGGACAAACGCGTTTTCCCGGCCATCGACATCAACAAGTCCGGTACGCGCAAAGAAGAACTGCTCTTGTCCCAAAGCGACTTAAACCGCATATGGATACTGCGCAAGGTACTGAATCCTCTTTCTGCGACGGAAAGCATGGAGCTGCTGCTCGAAAAGCTTTCCAAGACAAAGAACAACGGCGACTTCCTGTCTTCGCTTTCAGGTGGCGGCTAAAGGAAATGCCAATTAATCCGCTTTATGGAGTACGGTGGCTTGCTGCCGTGCCGGCCACGCAGGAACCGCTGAAGTTAAACGCGACAAAGGCGTGCAATGAATGTGGCTATCGTAACATTGTTGAATGCGACGGCAAGCTCCCACACTCCATAAATCGGTATTTCCTTCGGTTATCTTAAATATGAAAGAAATAATTCCAGGCGACTTTAAAATTCTTGTGACCGGCGGCGCCGGTTATATTGGATCGCATACGGTTGTCGAACTACAGCAGCAAGGATTTCCCGTCGTAATCGTTGATAATCTTTCCAACTCCCGTGATTTTGTCATAGACCGTATTGTGGAAATCACAGGCGTCGCGCCGGAATTTCACCGGTTCGATCTTGCCGACCGCGTTGCAACTGCCGGCTTTTTTGCTTCGCACCCGGATCTGAAAGCCGTGATTCATTTCGCGGCTTTCAAGGCCGTGGGCGAATCGATGAATGAGCCGCTGAAGTATTACTCCAACAATCTTGACGCACTGCTCAACGTTTTGCAGGGAATGAGGGACGCCCGCGTTGAAAATCTGGTGTTTTCTTCGTCCTGCACGGTTTATGGGCAGCCGGATGACCTTCCGGTCAGGGAAACCTCTCCCGTTCAGGACGCGTGGTCTCCATATGCCAACACCAAACAGATGTCCGAGCAGATCATCCGCTTCACCAGCAGCGCGTTAGGCCTGCGGTCAATCGCCCTGCGTTATTTCAATCCCGTTGGGGCGCATGAATCGGCGCGAATTGGAGAACTGCCCCTCGGCGTTCCAAACAATCTGACGCCGTTTATCACGCAGACCGCCGCCGGAATGCATGAATGTCTGAAAATTTTCGGCGACGACTACCCGACGCCGGACGGCACGGCCATTCGGGATTATATCCATGTCGTGGATCTCGCAAAGGCCCACATCGCGGCCGTCCGCCGTATGTTTGAAGGCCGGAACGCTTCCGGCTTTGAAGTATTCAACGTGGGCACCGGCAACGGCTATAGCGTAAAGGAAGTAATACAGTCCTTTGAACGTGTTTCCGGAAAAAAACTGCCGGTCAGCATCGTCGGCCGCCGTCCGGGCGACATCGTGCAGGTATGGGCGGACACCTCACTGGCTAATAAAGAGCTTTGCTGGAAAGCTGAAAAAACGCTCGACGAAATGATGCTTTCCGCGTGGAAATGGCAGCAATCCCTCGCTGTAAGTTAACGTGAAAAAGTGTTGTATCGAAGCGGAAAAAGGCATAACACGAACAAGCGCCCGCAAAAAGAGCAGATTTAAAGGACAAATGAGCAAATTACGGATTATGCCGCCGTATAATCACGTCGAAAGATCACGAGTATCCTGAAGGAAGCGCTGATTAATTGCTTGTGCGGGATAAAACGCAAGGCGCACGGAGCGCAGGAACCGAAGCATATATAGAAATATGTTGAGGTTACGAGCACAGCGCAACGCAGCGATTCGCCCGCGCAAACAATTAATCAGTGTTTCCTGATGGCTTTGTAATTGTAATATGCCCACGTCCCGCGAAGATTGATACTCCTGACTTGACCGAATTAGTAACCACAAAATTTATATTGAACTATGCGTCAAACCGATAAAGTCATGTTCAAAAGAAAGAAGCGGCGATAGCCGTGTTCTCCTGACATGGAAGCGCAGACGTCCCCGCCGGCGTGTAATAAAAATACGCGCTGTAGTGACAAGGCATGCCTTGTCTACATTTGGACGGTTCGCGAACCACCTCTATATTTTGAACGCGCGCCTTCGGCACTCTTTTTTATTAATTACACGCCGGCGAGGACGCCCGCGCTTCCATGACATGAACTTGTAACTAAATTTTACCGAGAGACGCATTCCTACGGAATGCGTTTTTTGGGAATGTCTATTTCTACCAAGAGATGCAATCCTACCGGATTGCAGACCAATTCGCATCCCTGACGGGTTGCGTCACTCGGTAGAAAAAAACAATATACAACCTCACGCATCCCGTCAGGGATGCGTCTCTCGGTAGAATTACCTAAACGATGGTTCTCGGCAGGCCGCCGACAGGCGTCTCCCATGTCAGGGGAGCGCGGCCATCGCCGCTTTTTTGCTTGATTTGACTCGATTAGTAACCACATTTGCGATTTTATAAAAATTATCCGCTTTGTTTACTAATACATACGAGATCATCCCGAAAAATTCACGCTGAACCGGTCAAGTCAGGCACTAATCTTCGTACAAATTCTTTGAGAAAAATTCCGGTTCCTGCGACAGGTTAATCTTCAGATTTTTAAAAGCGTCGTTGTCTTCTCTGTGTATCATATGGCTGGAATGAGCGTCGCAGCCCTGCAGTTTTTCTAAATTAGACAAGACTCTTTCTGCGATGGGATTGGTTGCCTTGCCGATTGAAAGCGCCGTCAGAACGTCATAAGTATTTAATAGCGCTTCGTCATTATTATATAAAAAACCTTTTAGTTTTTGCATCGGTTCCAGTTGGGCCGGCATTAATAAATAAATGTCATCGTTAATCTTCGCCAGGGTTTTCAGGCTGTTAATTAAAACGCTGGCGCCGGCAGTCATAATGTCGGTGTTTCTTCCGGTAATTATCCTGCCATTGCCAAGTTCAAGTGCGATGGCGATTTCCTTTTTCTGTTTAAACTTTTCTATTGCCTTTACCGTAACCTTGCGAAAGCCGGTGTTGATTTCAAGCTCGCTCATTAACATTTCCAGCCGGTTGATGGCAGCTTCGTTGTCGATGCCCTTTTTGTACTCGCATAATGCATAATAATATCTTCTTATCACTTCATCTTTGGCGGCATGCGCGATTATCGTGTCGTCCTGGAGTGCAAACCCCGCCATGTTGACTCCCGTGTCGGTAGGTGAAAAATAGATATCTTTTCCGGCGATGCGATTTAAAATTGTCTTTAAAACGGGAAATACCTCCAAATCCCTGTTGTAGTTAACGGCCGGGACGCCATATTTTTCCAGATGAAAACTGTCGATCATATTAATATCGCCGATATTGGCGGTTGCCGCTTCATAGGCGATGTTGACCGGATGTTTGGACGGCAGATTCCAGACGGGGAAAGTTTCGTATTTGGAATATCCCGCCTTGATTCCCCTTTTATGTTCATGATAGATCTGCGACAGGCAGGTTGCCAGTTTGCCGCTGCCTGCACCCGGCGCTGTTACTACAATAATCGGTTTTTCTGTTTCTATGTAGGAATTTATTCCATAACCTTCATCGCTTACTATGGTTTCAACATCGGCGGGATAGCCTTTCGTATAAGTGTGGATATAAGCTTTTAAGTTTCTTCTTTCAATCTTGTTTTTAAAAACCAGTGCCGCCGGTTCGCCTTCAAACAGCGTGATGACTACCTTGTCGGCTTTTATCCCCATTGCCGTCAATTTATCAATCTGTCTTAAAACATCCATTTCATAAGCGATGTCCAGATCGGATCGCATTTTGTTTTTTTCGATATCTTTGGCGCTTATTACAAATAACACTTCCAGTTTTCTGCTTAATTTTTTTAATACTTCTATTTTCGCGTTAGGATTAAAGCCTGGTAAAACACGGGCTGCGTGGCTGTCGTCGAACAGCTTGCCGCCGAATTCGATGTATAATTTATTATTAAATTCCTCCACGCGCGATAATATTTTTTCAGTTTGTAATTTTAAATACTTAGTATGATTAAATCCTTTTTGCATTATGCCGCTCTCCTGTTTATCTGCCTGACCGCTGGTATCGGTTCACGGCATTGTTATGCGCCCTTAAATCCAACGAAAAATGATGTGTGCCGTCGTTTTTCGATACGTAATAAAGGTAATCGGTTTTTGCGGGATTCAGCGCGGCGTGAATTGCGCCCTCTCCGGGACTGCAAATCGGGCCGGGCGGAAGGTCGCGATGGATGTATGAATTGTATGGCGAATCCATTTTGAGGTCGGATCTGCGTATGTTTCCGTCCCATGTTCCGGCCAGTTTCATTGCGTATATGATAGTGGCGTCGCAGCCGAGCGTCATTCCGAAGCGAAGCCTGTTTACATACACCGAAGCCACAATCGGCTGTTCCGACGTCGTTTTTACTTCCTTTTCTATCATGGAAGCGAGCGTTACTATACGCGCTACGGTCCAGCCGTCGGGCAGCGGCGAATTTTTCAGGATTTTACCCAGTCGATCTCTGAATTGATCGACCATGGCGCGGATGACGGTTTCTTCGTCGTCTTTGCGCCCGAAACGATAGGTTTCAGGAAACAGATAACCTTCGAGATTCAGCGCCGACGGATTCAAATCACGTATCCAGTCGATGCGTAAAAGCGCCGCTTCAAACTTTTCCCGGTTGCCGAAACCGCTGCTCGCAAGCAACCCCATCGTTTCCGTTGCGGTCAGGCCTTCCGGAACAGTGACGGTTCTGAAATATACGTCGCCGCGGGTAAGCCTTTCGGCGATATCTATCGGGCTTGATTTGCCTGAAAAACGGTATTCGCCGGCTTTCAGACTGCGATCAAGGCCGTGATATCGAAGCCAGAGCCTGAAGGGCAGCTTGGTGCGCAGAATGCCTTGCGTTTTCAAAATATCCGCAACTTTTGCCGCGCCCGTGCCAGGAGGAATGTCAACAAATGTTTCATCTTCCAATGCGTTGTAGTAAGAGGAACAGATTTCGCGCCGTAAACCGCCGAAGGCGGCCAGAATAAGAATGAGAAGAAGAACGCAAATCCACAGCAAACGTCGCAATCAGTTTTCCTTTATGGAAACGCTGATTAATTCGCCGTGCGGGCGAATCGCTGCGTTGCGCTGTGCTCGCAACCTCGGCATATGTACTGATATATACCTCGGTTTCTGCGTTCCGTACGCCTTGCGCTTCATCCCGTACAACAAATTAACCAGCGTTTCCTATGAACCGTTCAAGAATCAGCGCAGCGGCAAGCGAATCCACGGTGCGGTATTTTCGCTGTCGCTTTGGCGTCATTTCCCGCCATATTCCGAGCGCCTCGACGGTTGAAAGCCGCTCGTCCATTTCCGAAACCGCCAGTTTCAGCGTTCCCTCAAGCGAGCGCCTGATTTTTTCCATGGCAAGCGCGGCGTCGCCACGACTGCCGTCCATGCAAAGCGGTATCCCTACGACCACTTCCCTTATTTCAAGCGTTTCCACAAGCTCCCGCGCGCGCTTCAAAAAATCTTTTTTCCCGATATTCGGCAGTGATGGGAGCGGTTGCACGGTTAGCCGGAATTCGTCACTGTAAGCCAGCCCGATGTTTTTCTTCCCGTAGTCAACCGCCAGAACACGTCCTTTCAAATTCACGGTCACATTGGAACATAACAGGCGCGAGCCGTCAAGGAAACGCTGATTTGTGTGCGCGCCGTAAATTACAGGAGGTGATGACCGGCATGAGGATTCCACGTCTTGCAGTTTCCAAAATCCTGAGAAAACGCTGATTAATTGCCTGCGCGGGCGAATCGCCGCGTTGCGCGGCGCTCGCAACCTCGACATATTTCTGTATATGCCTCGGTTCCCGCGCTCCGTGCGCCTTGCGCTTCATCCCGCACAGGTAATTATACCCGCGAACGAAATGATTTTCCGTTGGATGCGCGAGGATTTTTGACACGAGGCAAGGAAGGTTGAGCGCGGCGTACTCAATAGTACGTAAGCGAAACCT
>Ga0082212_10000890_pt2 | contig 41746 bp, 26 predicted proteins | sample TergutNt197P3_FD_71548 | JGI IMG/M metagenome (GOLD analysis project Ga0082212, IMG submission 71548) | Neocapritermes taracua P3 segment gut microbial communities from Petit-Saut dam, French Guiana - Nt197 P3 | ecosystem: Host-associated > Arthropoda: Insects > Digestive system > Gut ...
TCGCACAAGTCCTGTATTGCAGGCGGATATTCAATTGCAAGGCAATCTCGCGTTCGACAGTGGTTAGATAGGGATAGTTTGTAGAGACATATAGAGTGCGGTATTTCGGGTAGCGCATAAAAAGTGCGTGTATCTAGTCGATAAATAAACAATAATTCAGGATTGGCACATTAAGCCGGTTTCACCTGAATCACTTTAGGAGGCAATTTTACCCGGCAGGCTCGATAGATACTCTCTTGTTTATCGGTCAGCACTGTTGACTGTTGAACAACGCCTTCAGGCAGTTTGAGGGAAACCAGATTGATACTTTTGAGTATTTTCTTTACCTGAAACCATGTCATTCCTGTCTCGTTTTCAACAGTGCGAATCAGTAGTAATGCCAGCCAGCAAATCAGCACATGAGACCTGATTCTGTCTGACTTACGATGGTAGACAGGCCTTAGCTCCAATTCAGTTTTCAGACTGCGGAAACCCCGCTCAATATCGTGTAGCTGTTTGTATCCAAGCACTATGTCATTTAATGACAATGTGTCATCCGAGGTTTTAATGAGGTATTTCCCGTCAAGTTTTTCCTCGGCTACAATCTTTTGCTTGTCAATTTCCAGTGCTCCATCACCACGTTTTTTCAAATAACGCCCATACACCGGATGAGAAACTAACTTGCAAATAGCCTTTGTATGTTCTTTTTTGTCCATCGCTTTTGTCTGGGACAACTTTTCCTCTAGGGAGGTCAGGTGCTTTTCTCTTGTCAATCGGTCTTTGGTAGCTACTTTCTCGTTCAGAACGACTGCAAAACGCTTCCGCCGTTCTCCATCGCCAATGATTGCTTCTTTGGCATACAGACCTTCTTTTATCATTGTGAATCTGCCACGTTTGGATAATGCTGCCTCGACCTCTGGCTTACCACTCCGCATCTTTTCACCGATTATGAAATGTCCACCGCCTGTTTGTAACTTTATACAGTTTTCATCGGAGGAAAACCCACAGTCCATCACGAAGACCACACGCCCAAGTTTCCATCCGTTCAAATCCTTCTTTACCTGCTCTACCATGGACATATCTGATGTCTCGCCACTAAATACCCAACATCGCACCGGAATCCCTTCCTTGGTCACGGCCATGCCTATGACTACCTGCGGTAAGTCGGGCCTATGGTCCTTGCTGTGTCCATACTGTCGCAATGAGCAATCAACGCCATCGTCCGTATCGTCTGGTTCGTCTATATCAAAATATATAGAAGTCGTATCAAAATAAATCAAATCTACTTCGAGGTTTAGTAGATTGGCAACACTGAAAAAAACATTTTCCTGCAAGGCAACATCATGTTCCAATATGAAATCCATGCTTCTGTATAGCTGATGCACGAAAACAGATTGAAGACCCGGTATACAAGCCTCAAAGTTTACCCAATGCTCCGTTGACAACTTGCTAACAGGGTTAGTTGCGCGATTGGCTACCATGGCAAATATAGACCGCTCAATAGGTATTTCATACTCCGTTTTGGATAGCATCCTCTTCAGACAATCGCCAATCTGCAAACGCTGCCAAAGCCCTTCCAAAAGCCAGCATACGCCGTAAACTCTCGAAGCAAGCACTGAAACATCACTTACTGAATCATTTGGCTTAAACCCCGGCAATGAACCAAGATACCTCTGGAGACTGGCTACCAACCGTTCCAAACCCAGCGCATCAACATCCTCTTTTCGACCTAAGTTGAGGAGAACTTTGACTGTGGAACGATGTGTTTCCCTGTCCCACTCGTTGTGAGCAAGCTGAAGATATTCGGTCAGGCTACCGTTTTTGTTCTGGCGTTTGGTGGTTCGCACATACATATCTATTATAATGGCACATCATTACCTTTTTGTCAATAATTATTTTCACATTCGTGTATCTATGGAATTCTGAACTTTTGAAAACTAATATGCCGATTCTACTGGACTTTCTACACATGAAATACCCGTTTCTAACCGTTTACTGTCGAACGAGAGATAGGGTGCCCTTGTGAAAAACCCATTTACACAAAATTCGTTACAGAGTCACCGTGTCTCAAAATCATTGACACGTTCCGTTTTCCACCCTCTACCCTCTACCTTTCCGTAACATTATCTAAGGATTCTGCGTATATGTTTAGTCGCCAGTTATGCCGGTTTGCAATAGGTATTTTAATTTATCTGGGTTGTTTTGTATCAACAAATATCCATCTATACCCTTATTCTCAGGTTCCCGAACAACAATACATATCCAGGCTCCAGAGCTTTTCTGGTAACAAATTGCTAATGATGGGAAGTTGGTCTGCCCATGAAAAAACCGCATGGGATGCGCTTTTAGACGAAGAAAGCATATATGACTTCGACATAAAAACGCTAGTTACCTCTGATCGAGGATTACAATCAAATTGGAGTTCATTTGATCCTTCTGACATCGATAGATGGCTAAGAGATAAGTACGCTCATCGAAGTTCGCGATGGGTAATCCTAAACGCACAAAATCAGGCTGTTGCACACGGAATTAATATCCCTAAGGCCGACGAACTAACCCTTCAATTAGAAAAGGCTGGGCTTGTTAGTCTTACAAAACAGTTGCAAAGTTTTTTGCGTGAGTACCCAGATCATTTAGAAGCAAGAACCGAAATTTTACAACATATAAGGCGCAGGGCAAAAAAGCTGACTACACAAAAAATACACAGCATCTCTGGCACGGAATCACTACAACCGCTGGACCCAGAAACAGACCACGTTATCTGGGGCTCATTTGCCCAAGCTGTAGATGAAATTTTCAGATTTAATTGGCAAGGACTTGTTATCCCATTCTTCCGAGTAGAAGAAGATGTCCAGATAGAAAAATACAGTCCCACAATGAAAGCTGTTTTTGCCCGACACATAGCCAAGGTAGAAACAGCCCTGATAGAAGCTCCCATTAGCCAGTCGTTGTGGGATATCTGGGGTTGGATGGCCCGAAGCATGGAAAACAGAGACTGGAAAAAATTATTGAATAACTTGGAAGTGTTTTCCTATCCAGGGAGTCCTACCTGTCCTGCACCCAACGTGGCAGTTTGGCTCACCAGAGAAGCTAAAGTAGCCAATGATTGGGAGCAGGTAGTGAAATTGGCAAAATCCGGAATGAAATTTTATCGCTATCCAGACAAAGGAGGAGGCGGAGGAGAAACGGCATGGTTTCCAGGCCAAGGCACAGCTGTTGTAATAACATCCGAAGAGGTAATAGACGGCTACCCTATTAACTCCTCATTTATGCCAATGCTGGAAGGATTGCTCAGACTCAATCGCTTGGAAGAAGCCAACAATATCTTTGAAGACATCCTGTTTTATGGCGGAATGGATAAACGCGAAGCGATGGTTAATCTGGCCAGTATTACTGACCGCCCAAGCCTAGCCCAAGAATGGCGTACCAAAGTGCTTGATACTTCTGTACCTCGACACCGTTCCTTGAGATTTTCGGGAATGCCAACCATCGTGAGGTATAATGCCAGAGGGCATACTCCCCAGTCGCTTGAAAAAATACCTTCTTTTGGTATCGGGGAAAAAAGAACACCAGATGATTTTGGATGGACGGGGCCAGAGGAGCGGTGGGCACTGTTAGACAAAAATGACCGCATTGTTGTTGAGGGCGAAGGCAATCCCCACGAAGGCCAAATATTACAAGCATTAAAAGCTATGAATTATAAAACGCCCGGCGAATTGGCTCGCGAATATTTACGCGATTTTCCGGATAACGCGCTCGCCCAACTCATATTGGCATACGAGCTCTGTACTGATGCAAGGATAAAAACAAACTCTATAAATTTGAATGCCACAGACGTTCTAGAAGACAACCTAGATCATCAACTGTTTGGTGAATGTGCCAAGTTATTTTTGGCTATTTATGAAAATAAATCAGCATTACACCTCTGTATGAATATTAGTAATAGTTACATCTATCAGGCTTCTGGCAGTAACTTAATGAAAGCAGTAGCCAAAGTAATATTACCCAAACTGGAAGCAGAACTCCAACAACAGCCTATGTCGCCTTTTTTGTGGAAGCATTGGATGGCGTGGCGACATGTTGGGGGGAATATACGATCATTTGCGCTTTTGCTTGAAGATTTGGTGCCTAGTCCACTCGTTGCGCCGGGCCAGTTTCCACCGATTGATGTTATGAATGAATACTACAATGAATGTGTTAGCCAGGAACGCTGGTCCGAAGCCACCAGACTATTGCGCGAACCCTGGGAGCGCGAGCTGGCTACTTTGGACAATATGGTCAAGCAAGGTAGCAATATCAACTTTTCTTCATATTATCGCAAATGGCAAACCTGGCAGACTTGCAAACTTCTCATTACTGCGCTTTTACATGACGGAAAATCATCTGAAGCAGGGGAGATTGTTGTAGCCTGGACATCCCGCGGTGGCAAATTTGAAAATGCTTCAGACATCATCGAGCTTGCAAGGAAACTGAGTTACAAAACCCTGGCCGATACGTGGGAAAAAATGTGAAGGACAAGTAGGCAATCTATATAGCCAAGACACACAGGAACAACCTGGTATTACAGCCTTCCCCATTGTTCGGCCAAAGTCTCTTTTTCGCATTTTTTTGCTATATCAACCGCGCTCTGCTTAATTTCCTGCCAGACAGGGGACTGGCTCCAGAATCTGATTAATTCGTTGGCCTCACTATTTTTTCCCAAGCGCAGGTAGGCTTCCAATAGAGGTTGTATATCCTGAGTCCAGATGTAACGTATGAAATACGTGGAATGTAGCTCAAAACCTACCTGCCGCACATCCCAAATCCTTTCCAGAAGTTCAATGACTCTTTGCCAGTTTGATCTCTGTCTATATCGTGCTACAAGCGTTCTGGCATTAGGAGGGATATTGGCCGTCCATCGGTCGGCTAAAGGCGAAAATTCTAACGAATCCAAAAACTTGATGAGGTTTCGGCGATCATCCAAATCATACAGAGAAGCCCAGGCACTCCACAATAAACTGTTGGACGGTTGGCGTTGTAGTGCCACTTCAATTTGGGGCAAGAAGTAATGGGCAAAATTCTCCATTATGTTGCTGTGGACAAAAAACGCGCTATCGCAAGGGCTACCCTGCCAATTCCAGGCTGGTCTGCCTCTTTCCAAATAATAGGGAAGCAACTGGCGATACATAGCGACATATTCAGACCATATTGCCTGGTCATCTGCATCGCTCAACTTTAGGGTGAGGTCGATACCTGCCCCTGCCCCAAGTTTATCCAGGGTTTTTTGTACTGCGATACGCTTTAGCTCCCGCAGGAGACTCTCTTTGGCTTCAAACTGATTTGGATGTTCTGAGATAAAACGACGCAAGGCAACTGCCGGAATTTGCGCCCTTGATGATTCGAGAGCCTGAATCAGGGCTTCCTCGGTGGGAAGCCCCTGTCCGTGATTGAGCATACTGTCGTTGTAAAAGAGTGCCCACCTGGTTTCAAACTCATGCCAACCTTCACGTTCCCGTAAATAATACGACAATTCCATTCCGAGGTCAGTTCGCATTACCCGCCAATCAACAATCCGGCTCTGTCTGAGCAATGCGTCAACAAGTTTGTTGCTATCATCTTTTCCATTTATTATCACAAGCCTTGGGGATGGTGGAAATTGGCCAAACATTTCGTATACGTCATCTATGTCATACCCTGTTTTCTCAGGTATGTGCATGGCCAACCACTTGGTTTGTAAGTCCTGTCTGCCCAAGTTCATGGCTAGTTCCGCCGCCCTGCGCTGTATATCTTTGAACCGAGGGACTTTTGCTGTGTCTGAGATTACACGTTCTGCATCCTCGATGCGATTTGTTTTTATCAGAGATTCCAGCACAGGTTTGAGTTCAGTACTCCAGGAGGAATTAATGAACCCATTTGCGGCTTGAGGGGCAAAATGAAAGCCCAGTGTATAACTACGCAGTCTAGGCCAATACCCCATGAGGGTTTCAGCAATATATGCCCAATTTCCTTTTTCTCGGTCTTCCATAAGCAATAAATCCAATACTTCTGGCACAGGCCAACGCATGTCTGGCGATGGGACTATCCTGTCTAATAATGCCCTGCGTGGGTTTTGTCCGGTAATTGAGAGCATATGGCCGTATGTTTGCCAGATTTGGGTGTTGGATGGATATTCTTCCAGAAACGCTTCTACCTTTGGAATGTTCTGTCGATAGAGTTGAACCATCATAGGGCTACATCCATCCACCGGAATTAGGAATTGACTGCGGGGAAAGGATATGAGCCGCCAATCATCGTTGCTAAAAAGCGTCCGCAATTCCTTATAATATTGCCCCCATATTTCGGTATCCTGCTCGGAATCGAGTTTTTTGTCACTCAATAATTCTGTGTCAATGGTGAGTTTGCGTAAAATGGCACTAAAGCTCTGCTCTTCTCGAGTCAACTGGGCGGCAGTTTTAACATCTAACAGCAATGCTTGCCGAGTGCGTTCTTCTGCAAATCGACTGAGATGACTCAATAACTCCATCCGGGCATCCAAATGGTCAGGATTCTGCTTAAGAAAGTCCGTAAGTTGCCTGATAGGGCTTTTTATTCCTGCATTTTCGAGGGCGATTTGTAAATCCTCGTTAGTTGGCAACTCGTTGCCCTGGGCCGAACATCGGAATCTGTTGTTTCCTAAAGGGACAGCAATTGCCCACAGGGAATCCTGCAACAGGCCAAACTCGTTGACAAATCTGGCGTGTTCTTCCGAGGATGGCTGGAGCTGGCGCAACAGAATTTCCATTTGCGCCAGATAACCCTTCTGTATTGTAGCCATTAAGGTATTGTATTGTTGCTCACTTCGTGGCCCAATATACAGCAATAGCCATGAGTCGGTTGCCTGAGTATGAATGGTAATGACATGTTGCACTCCACGATCTGTTCTGATTAACGTATCCTGAGCCACTACGGGTGGGGGCAGGAATACAATTGCGGACAATGCAATCGTTGGGAAAAATTTTGTATGGCTAGTATTAAACACAATAGGCCTCAGAGAAAACACATAAACACTAGTCCCTTGCTTAGATTATCCGTCCCATAGGCTCTATAATTCTGTACTGTTTTTTAGGTTAATTCACGATAGCCTGAAGCTATGGCGTTGGCATCTGTGCTGTATTTGCATCTGCGGCTGGCAGATAGCAATTGCGGGCATAGTCTATTAACATACGGTCAGCGTTGAACCTCCAGGACAGAGTCCTTATAGAGCGTTTTACCCTTTGTATCCAGCGCAGGGGCAGACCCAATTCGTTTCTATCGTAGTACATGGGGATCACTTCATCCTCAAGTAACTTATACAGAGCTTCACAATCGCGCTGATCCTGTATTTCCTGATTGGCATGAATTAGTCCATCGCCAATTGCAAATCCGTTTGCGCCATCGTATCCTTCTGCCCACCAACCATCCAAAATAGAGATGTGGAGACCCCCATTCATAACTGCCTTCATACCGCTTGTGCCACAAGCTTCTTGGGGGCGACGTGGGTTATTTAGCCAGCCGTCGACACCTTGGTAGAGGCTCCTTCCAACTTCCATGTTGTAGTTTTCAACAAAGATGATTCTGTTTTTGAAGCGAGGGTCTTCGATCAATTCGTTGACCCGCTTGATTATTTCTTTGCCAGGGTTGTCCGCCGGGTGCGAACGACCAGCAAAAATAAGGTTTAGCGGCATCTTGGGATTATTGATTAATTTATCCAGCCTGTCTGGATCTTTGAAGAGCAAGTCTGGCCGCTTGTAAGTAACGAACCTGCGGGCAAAGCCCAGAGTTAAAGCCTCGGGTTCTAATACAGGCGTTTTTCTGGGAGCTAAACCATTTCGCTTAGCCCTATCAGCGTCTTTTTCGCGCACGAAACGAATCATTCGGGCCTTTAATACTTGCTTAATTTCCCAAATTTCTGCTGGGTCAATGTCTTCAACCTTGGCCCACATATCTGGGTGAACGATGCTTTCGCTCCATTTTGGCCCTAAATGTATCTTGTAGAGTTGATCTAACTCTGCCGCTAACCAAGTTGGGACGTGAACACCATTTGTGACATGACCGATAGGCACATCTGCCTCTGCCCTGCCTGGCCACAGTACTTGCCACATTCTGCGGCTCACAACTCCATGTAGAGCCGCAACACCGTTAGCTCTGCGACTAAACTTGAGAGCTAAAACTGTGGGCATAAAAGGGCTTCCAAAGTCACTCGGGTTCACACGGCCAAATCCAAGGACTTCTTCAACAGACAAACCCAGACCATCGGCCAATGGTTTAAGGTGTTCTCCAGCCAAATCAGCCGGGAATCTGTCGTGTCCCGCATCCACCGGTGTATGCGTGGTAAATACTGTTGCCTGAGCACTTTCCTTGAGAGCGAAGTGAGGCTCTAGGCCATCATTTTTGACTCGCCATCTGGCACGCTCTAGCACAGCAAACGCACAATGGCCTTCATTCAAATGATATACACTTGCATTGATGCCAAGGGCACGCAGAGCACGACTTCCACCAACACCCAGCAACAACTCCTGTTGAATGCGAGTGCGCTGATCTCCACCATACAGACGTGCGGCAAGGGCTTGGTCTTCGGGCGAATTTCTTGGGTCGCGGGTATCCAGTAAAATCAGCCTAACTCGTCCCACTGGAGCTTCTAGAATACGGGCATATATTGTTCTGCCAGGCAACTCCAGAGGTACGCTAAGAGGCTCACCCTTCTCATCCTTGCAAACCTTAATAGGTAAGTCATCCAATTCGTAGGGTTCGCGCACGTCTTGTTGCCAGTGGGTCTTATCTAATTCTTGTGTTGTATAGCCTTGGTGATAAAGAAGCCCAATCCCAACGAGGGGGATACCTAAATTGGATGCACCCTTTAGATGGTCACCAGCTAGAATACCCAAACCGCCGGAATAGATTGGCAAACATTCATGTATTCCAAATTCGGCACAGAAATAAGCCACTGGTCTTGCGTTAAGAGCACCACCGTTGACCAATCCCCAAGTAGTTTCTGGTTCAAGGTATTCTTTAAGTTGCCTGATTGCCCTATCAGTGCGTATGACAATGTCGGCATCTGCGGCCCTAGTTTCTAACAGCTCTGGGTCAACCGACTTAACTACTCTTAAAGGATTTCTGTGGACGCGATTATATAACTTAGTGTCTATGTCTCTGAAAATTGAACGAACACCTGGATTCCAAGTCCACCAAAGGTTCTTGGTAAGTTCCAACAGTTTATTTTTGATTGGTTCCATAGAGACTCCCAAAGAGTGCAAGATAGTGATACCTGAATATGTATATTAGCCTAGAATTGATGTCTTTAGTCAAACAAGTTTGAGGGAAAATATATATTGATATAATACAAGTTATGAATCGTACAAATAAGTGCTAAACCCATCGAAGGTGATTCTGCATCAGATATTTTTCAAAAATAACGCTGAAAGGGGTGGGAGGGTAAGGTTTAAGCTGTACTGGTGATGGTGTATAGGTATATTATCAGCCTTTTTTTCTCCCAGATTGCCGTGGTTGTATCCCCCATAATACGCGCTGTCAGTGTTTAATAGCTCTCTATAGGTTCCAGAAAGCGGAACGCCTATGCGGTAATTATCTCTAACTGAACCAGACATGTTGATAACCACCACAACCCCTGGACAACCAGCTAAGTCATGGCGAACTAGTGCCAAAACATTATTTTTGTTGTCTGCACAGTCTATCCAACGGAAGCCTCCAGATTCGCAGTCGCCTTCATATAGAGATGGTTCAGTTTGGTATAATTTATTCAGATCACGCACCAAATTGAGAATGCCCTGGTGTGGCGCATACTGTAACAAAAACCAGTCAAGGGCGCGGTTGTGGTCCCATTCATGGTCCTGAGCAAATTCGCCTCCCATGAACAGCATTTTTTTTCCGCTCAATGCAAATTGCCAAGCATACAGCAAGCGGAGATTTGCAAATTGTTCTTCCCTCGATCCCGGCATTCTCCACAAAAGGCTCTTTTTGCCATGGACAACCTCATCGTGGCTCAGAGGCAATACAAAATTTTCCGCATGGCGATATAGCATCGAAAACGTGATCTCATCATGGTGCCAGCGGCGGTGCAACATGTGCCGCCCCAAGTATCGCAGTGTGTCGTGCATCCAACCCATGTCCCATTTGAGGCCAAACCCCAACCCTCCCCATTCAGTGGAACGACTTACTCCTGGCCAAGCGGTGCTCTCCTCGGCAATCATCATTATGTCTGGGTACTGTTTGTATACTATTTCATTCAATCGTCGCAGAAAGTTTATAGCCTCAATATTTTCTTTTCCGCCATATCGGTTAGGTATCCACTCCCCCTCTTTGCGACTGTAGTTTAAGTAAAGCATTGAAGCAACAGCGTCTACCCGAAGGCCATCTATGTGATATTGATCCAGCCAAAATAAGGCGTTAGCGATGAGAAAATTGCATACCTCGTCACGCCCATAGTTATAAATCAACGTTCCCCAGTCTTGGTGTCGCCCTTGGCGTGGGTCTGCATGTTCGTACAAATGCGTACCGTCAAAATTTGCTAGTCCGTGCGCATCTTCAGGGAAATGGGCAGGAACCCAATCCAGAAACACTCCCAGCCTAGCTCGATGTGCAACATCTACAAAGGTCTTAAAATCATCAGGTTTCCCATAACGACTCGTAGGCGCAAACAACCCAAGTGGCTGATATCCCCATGAAGCATAGTATGGATGCTCGGATACAGGAAGTAACTGGATGTGCGTATAGCCGAGATCAATCACGTAGGGGATCAACTGTTCGGCCAATTCCTGATATGAAAGGGAGTAGCCATCGTCTTTTCGCCTCCATGATCCTAAATGCACTTCAAAAATACTTACAGGAGCCTTGTGAGAATTGTGTTTATAGCGATTTTGCATCCAGTCGCTATCCCGCCATTCATATTCAGAAAGCCCATGAACAATACAGGCACAGTTGGGAGCGATTTCGGTGCGGAAGGCAAATGGGTCTGACTTTAAGGGCAATAGGTCGCCATTGAGACCCATGATTTCAAATTTGTAAAAATCTCCAGGCAGTAAACGGGGAATGAAAAGTTCCCAGATACCATTCATGGCGAACTGTTGCATCAGATGGCATCTACCATCCCAATTATTAAAGTTACCGACAATAGATACCCGCCTTGCATTAGGTGCCCAAAGCGCAAACGCTACACCCTCAATCCCGTTCATCGCGCATGGATGAGCACCAAGTTTTCTGTAGAGTTCGAGGTGATTTCCCTCGCCCATCAAATAGCGATCCAACTCGCCGAGGACTGGGCCAAAGGAATAGTGGTCTTCAATTTCCCAAGAGTGGGAGCCGGAAGTCATGCGGTATCTATATGGAAAAAACTCAGAATGTTTTGACAAGTGTAACTCAAACAGACCATCTGCATCTTTTTTCTTTAATTCAGCTACCGCCTCTCCGTTTCGCGCATCTATTAGAGCGATGCGGTTTACGTCTGGTTTGAATGTGCGAAAAAAAATGCCATCCTTGTAGGAGAAACATCCAAAACAGGCTTTTGGGTCATGGCAAAAACCCCTAAAAAAGGTTTCGCTATCAAACTGGTTTGGGTCAAAGGCCATAAAACCTCCCCTTTAGTGATGCTCGCCATTTGATGCCCACAAAAACGAGTTAAAACCGTATTGCAAGCAACAAGTGACCATGATTTGTAGCCAAATCTCGGTATCACAGTTCAACTACAAAAAGTTGAACCGCCATAGTTACAGGGTACATGGAGTATGAAATATTGACAAAAGAATACTTTTAGTCATTGTCGAAACCATGGATTTTCTCAGCGCAGTCACAACGCAAAGTAGTGCAAGTAAATCAAACCTAACCACTAGTTGCAACAACGCCCGCAAGGATGCGGGCATTGTTGCGAATGTATTTCGGATCGCCTAGCGTCTTGGCTTTACTATTCTTACGTCTGCAGGCACTTCAAAATTAACTGGCTTTGCACTCTCAATTTTAATGACTGTACTGGCAGTTCCAGCGGCAACGGCTGTTCCAACGGCGGCACCAATAGCGGCACCTCCAAGAGCATGGTCAGTTTGGTTTTTCTTGTCAGAGAGGATACCAACAAGAGCACCAAGAGCGGCTGTACCACCGATTACTTTTGCATTCCTAGCTCCCTTTGCATCGCCCGTTACCACAAAAATACCACCGTCGATGCTGGCACCTCCAATGTCATTAAGTTTGATAGCCAAGACACCTTCACCATTAGCCAATCGTCCTGTCGGAGTGCTCTGACTAACGATCCCACTGACTAGGGTGCCAGCAGTCCATACCACTTGGTCACCAACAGATACATCCTGTGCTAGGTTGCCTGTCCAAGAGTCACCAGTATTGTGAGAATCTGTGGTTAGTTCTTTTGACAGAGTGACAACAAGTTGGGTACCCTTTGCAACAGTTATGGGGGCAGGCCGATTCCTCTCTCTGGAGGGTGAATCAGTCTGTTGCTCGTCTTTTGGTGGTGGAGTGGCCTGTTTTGTTTGTTCTAATTCTTTTGCGGCCTTTTCAGTTGCCTCCATTTTTTTCTTTTGATCATCTACTTGCTTTTGCATAGCCTTCATTAATTCCAATTTGTGTTGTTCAGCTTCGGCACTCTCTGCCTGCTGATCTTTTAGGTCGGCAAGTTCTTTTTCTAGCCGGGCGTAGTGCTCCTGCTCAATCTTATGCGCTTCATACTCAGCGATAATTTCTTCTCTTGTCTGAGTAGGCTTTTTATCACATCCCACTATGATGGCTAATGGAGCCAGCACAAGTGCGAGAGTATAGACTTTGTAGTTCATGTGAACTCCTTAAAAAATTTTCATCAAAAAAAAGAGAGCCTCCCAATTGATAGATGTTGGGAGGACTGTTAATGGTACAAATATCTACTTGCCTGCATGTTTGCAATAGCCTACCTACTTCAGCTATTTTTTTTCATCAGTTTGCTTATTTTCCTCGGTTTGCTTTGTTTCTTCTGCTTTCTTTTCTTCAGTTGCTTCAGTAGCGGTACCTTCTGTAGCAGTTGCTTCAGCGTTTGTCGCCGGCGTTGCCTCTGTGGTAGCTTCCTGATTGACTACTGGTGCTGGTGTTGCTTCCTCCCCTTTTTTGTCTTTATCGCAACCGATAGCGAAAGGTAGTAGTCCTAGAGCAAGTGCGTAGACGTAAAATTTCATGTTTTCCTCCGAAAAACTCAAATAGTATGATACCAACAATAAAAGTCATTGGCAAGTGAAATTACAGTGCTACTTGGTAGTCCATTACAGCTTAAAGTCTGCTGAAGCATTTTCCATCCAAGATGAGTGTGTTGACCGTGGTAGCATGGCACCGGCCGAGGCAACCATAGCACCGTTGTCGGTGCATAGATATGGTTTTGGTATCGCAACTACAATTCCAAGATTTTCTGAAAGCGATTTGGCCTTGCTACGCAATTCGGAATTACATGCTACCCCCCCAGAAACCACCAGGCTTTTAGCACCATAGGCAGTAGCTAGTTTAGGAATTGGTTCCAGTAGCCAGGTAGTAATAGTTTCATTGAGTCTTTTGCACAGAGCATTTATCTCTGATTCATTTCTGTCGTCTCCAGACAAGCCGGGAGTGTTTTCTATGCGCTGTTTTACTGCGGTCTTAAGCCCTGAAAAACTCCAGGATGGCAGACCATCCTTAAATTTTGGTGAACGAAAAGCCAGAGCAGAGTTTGTCGCATGTTGGGCACGTTCATCTACTGCTTGTCCACCCGGATAACCCAGATCAAGTAACCGGGCTGTTTTATCAAATGCTTCCCCTGCCGCATCGTCCCTTGTTTTCATCAGCAACTGCATGTCTATCCAGTTGCTTGCTAAATACAAATGAGTATGTCCGCCGGATACCAAGAGTACTAGGGCTGGGAAAGGCAAGTTTGGAGCATCAAACCTAGCAGAATTAAAATGACCCATCGCATGATGAATCGGGGCAAAGGCAATGTCTGAATGCCATGCCATCGCCTTGCCAGCACTGAATGTAGTAAGTAGACAGCCAATAAGCCCAGGGCCCTTGGTTACTGCGATGATGCTTAAATCAGTAGTTTTTATTCCTGCCTGGTGTAGTGCTGTCTCGATTACCTGCCGAAGTTTAATCAAATGCTCTCTAGCGGCCAATTCGGGCACGACCCCGCCATAGGGGGCGTGTAGTTCATCTTGGCTCTCACGAACCAGAGAAATAATTTTAGGGCCAGCCGATGTCTCTTCAACCACGGCGGCAGAACAATCGTCGCAACTAGATTCTAGGCCAAGAACTAACATTAGAATATGATATAGCCATTTCAATTCTCACGGCCATTTACAAAGCTAATTCCTCACACTCATTACCAAACGGCCTTCTAAGTCGCAACAAAACCGCCTTTGGGGAAGATTCATCCACTACTTCCCAATCGTCTTTTAATTCTGGTTCAAGATTACGCCATGCTTTTCTTTCCGAAAGTGCCCACACTGGCCTTTCAGGGCATTCACTCTGCATTCGCCATGCTACCTTGGTCAACTCGTTGGGGTCTTCAATAAACCACCTATCCTGTTCTTCCGGCTCCAGCCGATTTTTTCCAAAGGCCAGTTCGCCTGTTCCGGCAACAACAGTAATTCGATCTTTTACGAGGAAGGGAAGTACCTGAAAGTATGACCCATGACTAATCCATTGTGCATTTTGTTCGAGAGGGACTCTAGCAATCAAATGGTTAATCGAGCTTCGACTTCCATTCACTGCCTGTGCGGCAAAAGAAAGAATTATTAACATCATCGAGTGCCAAGCCATCCACCTAGCAGATGTCAACCCATTACCCCTGATGCCCCAAAGACCTATAACAACAAACCCCAGTCCCAAAAACAATATCCAAGCACCTCCCTTTGCACCCTGTAGGTCTACCACCCAACGGGCGGGGTGGGCAGAAAATTTGGATGAAAATAGTAATACCCCAGCAGACAGCAAAAAGACAGTACCCAGAGCAAGTAGTTCTACACCAGAGCGTTTGAATGGTTTGTAGCCATCCATCTCACTTTCAAAGGAATATGCAAGCACTATGATAGGCGCAATGCAGGGGAGAACGTAAGGAATCAGCTTTGAGCCTGATGCCGAAAAAAACAGCAATGGCCATGCAAAACTTGCCATTAGCAACACGACTACCCATTTGTTCAAAGACGCATCAGTGGTAATTGGCCCCATTAATTTGCCAACAAATTTGATTGCTCTCTTCATGCCAACAAAACTTGCACTAAGCCATGGGAGGAGGCCGAGTAGGATTACCGGCACAAAATATAACTTGTCAAGAAAAGCATTATTACTGCCCTGTCTCGCATGGTTATGGGTTGTAAAACGCTCGATGTGTTCAGTATAAAAAAAGAAATGAGCATGTCCAGGGTTTGCCATATTTACCATCACAAACCAAGGTACTGTTATTATTGCAAAAACCGCCAGGCCGTATGGTGAAAAAATGGTTCGAAAAAAGGCTGACCGCAACCTCACATCTTTCCATGCGAAGAAAATACTAAAAAACAGTGACCCGCCAACGAGAACGACTACGGCCGGCCCCTTTGTTAGTAGGGCACATCCGGCACTAATGAAGGCCACAAGCGTCCATCCGGTAATTTGTTTCTTGCTTGATTCATAGTAGCGGAGGCTGACAGCCTCCACAACAGCCGCTAGTGAAAAAATACTCAGAGCACTAAAGAGCGCGTCCAATGTCAAAATCTGTCCACAAGAATACATCAGCAAGCAGGACACGACGGCAAAAGATGCCCATAGAGGCCAAGGACTACCCAATCTCTTCGATAGCCTCCACACCGCATACATAGTCAAGAGCGTAGCGATTGCCAGAGGCAACCTGACCACAAAGGCCGACTCACCAAATAATTTCATCGAAATAGCTGAAAGCCAGTATTGAAATGGGGGCTTTTCAAAGTAGAGAACCCCATTCAGGTATGGTGTAAGCCAGTCGGAGCGAAAGAGCATCTCCCTTGGTATTTCAGCATATCTACCCTCATCAGGTTGCCAGAGTGGCCGTATTAGCAGTGGCAATACACCAATGAAAAGCCAGATTAATATAAATTTAATTCGCTCCTTCTTACTCATGCGGTATCCCTGCTACTTGATACTAGGTTGTGTTTAACCGGGATTAAACGCGAAGCGCCATAATGCAAAACTGGATAGCGTGACTGCCTCGTGTATCCGAGCATAGCGGAGGATACCGAGAAAATGAAGGCGCAGACGCATAACATGGTTTTGAAATCACCTCACTTCATCGACAAATAATCATCTACAAGGGAATCCATTGTTTTTTTAAGGGATTCAACCATGTCGATTTTCGGATTAAAGCCAAAGGCAGTCTGCATACGCTTGATGCTGGGCACCCTCCTCATCACGTCTTGATAGCCACTCCCATAATAATCGCTACTCCTCGCCTCTACCAAGCGACCCTCTGGAATACCTCTCTTGGAGCGGAAGGGATGAGTTCTCCATATCTCAATCATCATCTCTGCAATTTCGCGAACGCTATAGCAGTTGTTTGGATTGCCAATATTAAATATTTTGCCATCTGCTTTGCCATCTTGGTTTTGTATGATGGACATCAGGCCATCAATTGCATCATCTACATCACAAAAACAACGCTGAGCATGGCCACCATCTACCAGGTTAAGAGGCGTGCCAGTAATCAGGTTCCAAGTAAATTGTGTCACCAACCTGCTACTTCCCTCCTTGGCGGCTTTGAGGCTGTCCAGCCTTGGCCCCACCCAGTTGAATGGCCTGAAAAGAGTAAACTTTAGTCCCTTATGAATTCCATAAGCCCATATCACGCGATCCAGTAATTGTTTTGATGCACTATATATCCACCTGCTCATAGGAATGGGGCCAGTAACTAGCGAACTGGTTTCTTCATCAAACTCCTCATCCTCACACATTCCATAAACCTCCGAAGTGCTAGGAAACAGTATTCGTTTTTTATGGCTAACACAGTTCTTAACTACCTTAATATTTGCTTCAAAGTCCAGTTCAAATATCCTTAGTGGATCAGTCACGTATGTTTTTGGAGTTGCGATAGCAACCAGAGGCAATACTACATCGCAGTTGTCAACCTGGTATTCAATCCATTCAGAGCTTTTCATCATATCTGCGTGGAAAAAATTGAAACGGGGGTTTCCAATATGCTCATCAACTTTATTTGTTGCCAAATCCATCCCATGAATTTCCCAATTGGTGGTTGAAAGGATGCGGTTTGCGAGATGGGAGCCAATAAACCCATTAACTCCAAGTATTAATACTTTCACTTGTTTCTCCGTAATAGATATTGCAGTATACCGCAAATTCCACAATATTAGCAATTCCCAAATGAAAACCAAAGTCAATTGATAAAAACTAATGTAATAATATTTTTTGAATGAAATCGAGTACATCAATTTTACTTTGTGTACATAGCACCTTGCAATGAAGACTTTTTTTTCAGTATAAAATTATTACAATAACGTAAGAATTTATTCACCCCAATGGAGAACATAATGTAATTTCCCCAAGGGGGGGGCAATTATGATGACTTCGCAATCGCCACTTCTCAGCATAGTAATCAAGGCTCACGAACGTCTGTGCCTGGACAAAGCACCTCTCATTGTCAAGAGTCCTGGCCGCATCAATATCATTGGCGAGCACACCGACTACAACAACGGCTTTGCTCTTTTGGGTGCAGTGGACAAATCTGTGGTTCTGGCATTCACACCTAGAGCAGATAATGCCATTCGTCTACATTCTATAGACTTTGATTCCACCTTTGAAACAAGTCTCTCAACATTGGAAGCAACAGGGCTGGAGTGGCCAAATTTAGTGCTAGGTTCTGTCATACAGTTGCAACGCTCCGAGCAAAACCTTTCAGGATTTGATTTAGTCTATGGAGCAGACTTACCGCGCAGTGCCGGGCTTTCCAGTAGCTCTGCAATTGCATGTGGCGTGATTTATGGACTAAACAAATTATTTGACCTAAACATGTCCGTAAATGACATGGCTTGGAGTGCAGTTCGCACCGAGCATGAATTTATGGGAGTTCGATGTGGAGTAATGGATCAGATCAACAACTTGCGGGCACAAGAAAACTCAGCATTGTTATTGGACTGTCAAGATCAGAGTTCACAATATGTTCCCTTTGAACAGCAAAAGCTGTCAGTGGTCTTATGCGATAGTCAGGTAAGGCGCAAGCTATCCTTAAGCAAGTACAACAAGAGGCGTGGCCAATGCGAGGAAGGTGTCACCGTTCTAGAAAAAATCAAACCCGGCATTAAGTCACTGAGGGATATTTCCATGGATTTTCTGCAAAGCAACAAGAGCCTATTAAATCCCACCGTTTATAAAAGATGTCACTTCGTCCTAGAAGAAAACCAAAGGGTGCTGAAGACATGTGAAGCATTGAGAAACAACGACCTCGAATCAATAAAGAGGTTGCTGTACGCAAGCCATGAAGGGCTCAGAGATTTATATCAAGTAAGTTGCGCCGAAATAAATAAATTAGTGGATGGTGCAATGCAAATCAAAGGAGTTTATGGCGCAAGACTTATGGGAGCAGGCTTTGGCGGATGCACCATAAACCTTGTTGAAGAGTCACAGATCGGCACGTTCTTGAATGAAATGACAAAAGTATTTAGGGACAAGCTCAGAAAATCACCAAAAATACATGTAACAGCCCTGAGCAAAGGAACCCACGTGGTGAATGTGTGATACCAAGTTGCACCCAAACGGGAGCAACTTGGTATAACGGCAATGCGAAATTAGCTCCGGTACTGTGATCGCATAGTTATTTGGTTAGTTGTTGGTTACTGTATAGATTTCAAAAGCTAATTCACCATACGAGATCGAAAATGGTATAATCGTTTTTTGCAGTTACATAAACTGGGAGTCGCCATGTCCAATTCAGCTCCAGACGAAATCAAGGGCTTGCCTGAAAATGCTAGGCGACCGCTCGAACCTGGTGAAAAATATATCCCCTTAGTCCCCCATGAAGGAGTGCTAGAAACTACCCCCAGAGCAATTATTTTAGGGCTAGTGTTTTGCGCTATTTTTTCAATGGCCGCGGCCTACCTCGCCCTAAAGTTAGGGCAGGGTATTGAAGCCGCCATCCCAATAGCGATTTTAGCTGTTGGGCTAAACCGCTTTTTTGTCAGAAAAAACACCATCCTTGAAAACGTGATCATTCAAAGCATCGGGGCAAACAGTAGCCATGTTGTATCTGGAGCAGTTTTTACAATTCCCGCCCTATATATGCTTGCCGCAGTACCAGGTAGTGGAGTCCAAACACCCTCCCTAGCTCAGGTTGTGCTAGTTAGCTTTCTTGGCGGGTCTATAGGTATATTATTCCTGATACCATTGCGCCACAACTTTATGGTAGAAAACCACGGAGTATTTCCCTGGCCGGAAGCAACCGCCACCACCGAAATTATCGTCACAGGTGAAAAAGCCGGCAACCAAGCCAAAACCCTTGTGGTAGCGGCACTAATCGGCGGTCTTTACGATGGGTTGACCACGTTGTTTAGGGCAATGGCCGAAAACATTCGCCTTCTCTACGTTGGCCCCTCACAATGGCTTGGGCAACTACAGGAAAAAGCCTTCATGCGCTTCGATTTCCTCAATAGTGCGGCCACTCTGGGTATTGGCTACATAATTGGGTTGCGCTACACAGCCATCATCGCCGCAGGGTCATTTTTTGCTACCTTTGTGCTAGTGCCAATGGTTCACGGAGTGGCCTACTATACACCTATATTCGATGTAGTTCCCCCTGGTAAAGCTCCAATGGCCATGATGGGAATGTCAGAAATTTTCTTTGACTATGTCCGAATCATAGGCGTGGGTTGCATTGCCGGGGCTGGTGTGATGGGAGTCCTCTCCAGCCTGCCAAACATGATACGGTCGATAGTAAGCAACTTAAAGGCACTAAAGGATAAGGGTTCTGTAGCGATAGTAGCACCCAGCCGTACCGAGCGTAGCATCCCAGGCACATTTGTCGCCACTGGCCTAGTAGTATTCACTATAGCCACTCTGTTATTTTTCACCTTTGGCATCGGCATCAAAAACGCCATTGTTCCAGCCCTCCTAGGTACTGCAGTTGTAATGGTCATATCATTTTTCTTTGCTCCTGTCGCCGCCAGAGCAATCGCCACAATTGGAACAAACCCCATTAGCGGCATGACTATGCTCACATTGCTAATCACGGGCCTAGTAATGTTAAAACTCGGCTTTAGCGGTGGAACTGGCATGTTTGTCACCATGATGGTAGGTGGTGTAGTATGCACAGCCCTTGCCGCAAGTGGAGCATTTAGCACAGACCTCAAAATAGGCCATTGGATAGGCTCCACACCAGCTAGGCAAATTGGCTGGAAATTTGTAGGAACATTGGTGGCCGCATTATTCTGTGGCGTTGCCATGTTTGTGATGAGCAAGGGCGGTTTTGGCGGAGACATGTATCCAGCACCTCAAGCAAGCGCGATGAGAGCAATCCTAGAGGGCATCTTCGGAACAACAGCAATGCCACTGCGCTGGTACTTCTTTGGCCTCGGCATTGTTTTGTCATTGGTACTGCGCCTCATCAACCTGCCAGCCCTGGGATTTGCATTGGGTATGTATTTGCCACTTTCGCTCAACACACCGCTATTCCTTGGTGGGATACTAAGCCATATCGTCAACAAGAAAAAATCTAGCGACACAGACGCAAGCGTCAAGGAAAGAGAAAATAAAGGTATCCTAATAGCATCTGGCTTGATGGCAGGTGGAGCCATCATGGGCGTTATTGGTGCAATTGTTCGCATGAACGAAAGCTGGAAGGATGGTTTCTATATCCTTAACCACAACATAATCGAAGGCGGAATTGGTGAGTGGCTTGCAATAATCGGCATGGTTTCGCTTTGTAGCTATGTTATAATATCAAGCAGAAAGACAACCTCTGCATAAATAATATTTAGGGAGTAATCATGGCACGTAGAAAAATATCACTAGTTGGTGCTGGCCAGATTGGTGGCACAATGGCTCTGGCTCTTGCCCAAAAGCAGTTAGGCGATGTAGTCCTAGTAGATGTCGTTGAAGGGATACCACAGGGCAAAGCTCTCGATATAATGGAGGGGCGGCTTTCCATCGGCACGAGTACTGTATTGACCGGCACAAACGACTATAGCGACCTAGCAGGGTCAGACGTAGTCATAGTAACCGCAGGCGTGCCAAGAAAGCCGGGTATGACAAGGGATGACCTACTCAATATCAACTTTGGCATCATCGAAAAAGTGGGGCAGGCAATTTCAGCGAGTGCCCCCAACGCATTCGTAATTGTCGTCACAAACCCACTAGACGCGATGGTATATGCCATGCAAAAAATTTCTGGGCTACCGGCAGAACGCGTTGTCGGAATGGCTGGAGTGCTAGATAGTTCGCGCCTAGCTTGTTTTGTAGCTATGGAATTGGGAGTTGCCGCTGATGATGTTCAGGCAGTGGTCATGGGAGGTCACGGCCCATCAATGGTAAGCCTCTACGACTTCGTGTCTGTTAGTGGAATACCTTTACCCCAGTTAATGAACCGCGAAACATTTGATGCACTCTCCAAGCGCACCGCTATGGCAGGTGACGAAATAGTAGGATTGCTCAAAACAGGTTCTGCCTTCTATAGCCCCGGCCTCTCTGCCGTCAAGATGGCCGAAGCCTACCTACTCGACAAAAAGAATGTACTCACCTGCGCCGCACTCCTCAATGGACAATATGGCGTAAATGGTCTCTACTGCGGCGTTCCAGTCATCATTGGTGCCAATGGAGTAGAAAAAATTATCGAGGTCAAACTAAGTGGTGAAGAAAAAGTCGCCTTCGACAAATCTGTAGAAGCAGTAAAAGGTAACGCCGAGTGGGTAGACGGCAAAATGAAGGGATAGGCAGTGGCTAGTGGATATACGTGCTTGTAGCGACGAAGCAAGAGCTTCATCCAAACCATCATCCCATCACTCTTTGTCCAGCTCTTATTGTTGTTTAACTTACAGAAAGCGTTGCTTGTCATAAGTTATACCAAGTTGCGCACATACGGGTGCAACTTGGTATAACGGCAATGCGAAAGCAGTGCCCGCACGTTTTTGGTTATGAGGGTGACTGCGTCAATAAACCCCAAAGCGATAAAAACGCTGGTCATGGCAGATGGTTGGCGTGACTGCCTCGGACATTCGAGCAAAGCGAAGGATTCCGAGAGATTACGGGCTTTGCTTGTGTTTGCAAAAACTTGTGCGTTTCGCGCTTAATCCCAATTAAACGCAACTTAGTATTAGTCATCACATCCCTGACACTTTATTGCGATTTCCATTAATATTGTCCTAATTTGGTCATCGTGTCCTCATTATCATTCTACCCAAGCCTTGATAGGGTTCCGCTACATTCTGGTCATGATCCAAGCAGTCCATGTTTCCGGGAATTGGCATAAGCTCTTATTTGAAAGCAGTGAAACAGGCAAAGTGTACAGCGACAACAAAGAAAAGAACAAAAGTGTCCAAAAGAAACTGGGCGCAGGTGGAGGCGAGGGCGAAAAAGTTGTAGTATTAGGTATGCGATTGCGGAACGGACAGGTCGGGGTAGCGTCTATCCCTAACAACAGAAAGGCCACCCGAGGCCTAATCAAGGAGACAGTCCGTATCAAACCAACGCTTTGCACTGACGAGCACCATCCCTACCAAGGAATGTCCGCATACAGGCACAGGAGCGTCTACCACAGCGCAAAACACCACTTGGACGGGTTGGTGCTTACGAATGGTGTCGAGAAGCTTTGGGATGCATTGAAGTACGGTTCTTGCAGTATCTATCATGCCTTAGGCAGGAAGAACCTTCAACTCTCCCTAGACGAGTTCGTATTCAGGCACAATTCGGGCAACATCAGAGATTACACGTTTGGCAGTATTGGTGCTCCGATTGGGATGCGCTTTGGAAAAAGATTGACGTATTCGAACATCATTGCTGGAAGGGTACCGTAATATGCCAGCCCCTTCATTGTTTGGAATCACAAACTCCAATAAGAATTTTGCCAAAAGGGAGGCATGGGGCAAAAACCAATTTAATTCTACTTTGCCTGCTTCATTGGTATGTTGGCTCGGCAAAAAAGGGCTTCCCTTGAAGTACCTGAAACTTGTAGCGGGTAGCATAGCCCATGATTTTATAGACAGCACCATCTTTTTGGGCATGCCTTACAACAGCCCAGATCTGCGATTTGAGTTTGAATGTATTTATATGCCGTACCAACAATTCGTGTTTGACAGGTTGCCAAGAATCGACCTAGTAACGATGGATGGCCATGGTTGCCTAAAAGGCATAGAAATCAAGCTGACTGCACTTCCAGATGAAACCACCTACGATCTGCCCGAAAACCAGTATGGATGCGAGATAGTCGTGCGGCCTGACACTATTGTGTATTTAGCATTGAGCATCGTATCAATAACATCGCAGGCGTACCTGAAAAAGATATTGTCACCCTTCAACAAGATACAAGACTGGACGGATGCCGAAACCGTTTTGCCGCATATCAAAAAAATGAAAGATAGCCTGGTCGCAATTATGAAAGACCATGAGAATGAGCAATCGCCACTGATTTTACAGCCGATCTGGAAAACAAAATCCAAGTCGCAGGTTTTTGCTGACAATGCTTTTGACGTTTTCATTTGGAGCAACTTCGCGACCACGCAACTTTTCCTTTTTGATCAGCAATCAGAAAAGAGGGTTTCAAGATATGAAAGAACTTTAGTGTGGTTAATTAAAATGTTGCTGGATTACGCAAGCAACGGTCGTTTTAACCACAAACAAATTATTGACAACATCACGTTCAATACAAAAAACGACAAAGCATTTGCCACTAGTGGAAACAGGACCCAGCCATTGATGGATTCGCCAGAATTGTTGTCGCCGCGAATCCCAAAAACAGACATAAAACATATAATCCTTGGCGGCGGTCACAACATGTTGTCGCCAGAACGAAGACTGGATGCAACCATACTAAGTAACTTGGATTTGTTCAGATGATGAGGGTCGTTGATTTATTCTCTGGATGCGGCGGCCTGTCGCTCGGCTTCCAGCTTGCTGGGTACGATGTCGCGGCCGCATTTGACAATTGGCGGCCCACGATGGACATCTACTCCAAAAATTTTAAACATCCCGTTATTGACTTGGATTTATCGTCAGGAGGAGCTTATGAACGGGTTGCTGAATTTGGCCCAGAAATTATCATTGGGGGGCCTCCCTGTCAGGATTTTTCAAGTGCTGGGAAAAGAAACGAAGACGGAGGAAGGGGTAGCCTTACAGTTGCATTTGCCAAAATTATACAAAAAATCAAGCCACGATATTTTTTGATGGAAAACGTGGACAGGATAATAAAAACAAAGAAGTTGATTGATGTCATCGAGATTTTCAGCAATGCCGGCTTCGGTCTTTCTTACACTGTCTTGGATGCCTCTTTTTGTGGAGTTCCGCAACAACGAAAGCGCTTCATGATGATTGGCGAAAGGAATGGAAATAACGATGCATTGATGCCATACTTTCAAAAAAACCTATCGAAACGGCCTATGACTGTGCGTGATTATGTCGGCGACGCATGGGGAATCGAACATTACTATAGGCACCCACGGAATTATTCAAGACGGGCAATTTACAGCATGGACGAACCAAGCGCAACGATCCGTGGGGTCAACCGCCCTATCCCAAAAGGTTATCCGGGGCACAATTGCGACAGCTGTAAAATTACCGAAGAAATTAGACCACTAACCACAAAAGAACGGGCACAGATACAGACATTCCCTGCCGATTTTATATTTGTTGGAAATAAAACCAATGTAGAACAGATTATCGGAAACGCAGTCCCAGTCAATCTTGCAAAGTACGTTGCCAACTGCCTTAAAGAGTATCTCTCTGATAAAAATTCAGGAAAAACTCTGAATAATGCTCTCTTCTAGCTCTAAAATTATACAACTTATCATTAAAAAATCCTAACCAGGCAATCAGAATTATCCTTCCTCCACGGGGACATCCCCATAATGCTAACATTTTTCCAGGATGACCACTCCCCCCTTGACCGCTGTCACGGACCGACAGTAGACCAACTTGGAAAGCGGCACAAAACAGGGGAGACGCACCTGCGTTTTCCGCTCCACCTGGGAACAGTGAGGTTTGTGTCCAATAGCAATCGTCTGAAACCGATGTAGCCCACGCCCGTCTTTTTGACATCTGTTTGACACGGAGCGTTTTTATTAATAAATCATGCCACCAAAATTAACAATAACTATAGTAATATCAGCTTTTGTCAAACATTGGCTTGATCGATTTTGTTACTGAGTTACTGTAGTTGAACCGCTATATAAACTAATCTCTCTTGAAATGCTCTAGTTCCCAAGGGATTTCAATAGAAAACTCCACCAGTCCAGCTATGGCTCCATCTTTTTTCCAAGGGGCCTGGTGGACAAGTTTTTTAATGCCACCCTTTTCGATGGTATAGGTATTAGGCTTGCCTGATTCAAGGATATTGCGCATTATAGCCATAGAGCGTTCATTGTGGCAGTCTGCTAAATTTTTGTTGATGAGAGCCTTGCCCCCATACTTTTCAAAGGTAGACATAGCCTTTTTGTTCATAGACGTAACAACAAAATCCTTGTCAACCACCGTTATAGACGCACCGAAATCATCCATCCAGTCTTGCATTTCCATGCCATCCTCCAAAAATATTTCAGATCATTTTGTCACGTGAGGATAAACTATCCAATCCTTTTCGTTGGCTTTTAGAGTAAACCCCTTGGACAAACCTGTTACAAGTATTTCTGCTCCGCTGTCTTCAACCCGCTGTAGCACTTGCAGAGTTGGAAAGCCAAAGCGGTTTGGATGTTCAGCGGTAAAAATTACAGTTTGAGGCTTGAGGGCAGTAATCCATTCCGCACTTGTAGCCGTAGCTCCTCCGTGATGGCCAGCTTTTAATAGCCTATAACCATCCCAAGGCTCCGGGTCGCCCAAGTCTATGAGGTCTCTTTCCTGTATTGCCAGAGCATCACCCATAAACCAGATTTCATGTTCATTCCACCTCACCCGTAATACCGCAGATAGCATATTAGGATCAGGCAAGCGCAGGGGCTTTGGTGGCCAGCAAACATCAAAACGCGTAGACCCCCGAAACCAAGAATCGCCTCGCACGATAACATTGGCGGACTCTATATTTCTATCTGAAATAAACTCTGCCCAAACATGAGAGGGATTGGCAACTGTAGGTATTGACAGAGATGCAGTTGGCCATAGCCTAGTCAGAGTTGCAGAGCCTCCGGCATGGTCAGAGTGGGGATGGGTGATGATCAGGTGGACAGGCTCGCGCACTCCCATCCTACTCATAATCCTAACCAATCGCCTAGCCGACCATGGAGTTGGCCCAGTATCTATCAGGGTTGCGTCACCGTTTGGAACTCTCAACAGTAGCGCATCACCTTGACCAATATCAGGCACACCAAGAGTGAGAGTTTTTACACTACGCCCAGTACCGCCATACGCTATCAAACCAATGGACGTTGCCAATAGGCCAGTTGTAAGTGCCCTGCTCTTTTTGAAGGTTGCCTTAAACTGGGCTAACAATAGCCAACCCAACACTAACAAAATCCAAGGCCAGAGAATACCTGTTGCCATCGGCATGATCCTTGCGAATATTGGGACCAAACCGACAGTCAAAAAATCTAGCACCTCTGCTGTTAGCACTACTAAGGGCGGGATTGGCACAATTGTAAGAAAGAGGCAAAGTGGCAACAATATCCAGACAAATGGAAGTACAACTAAGTTTGTGATTATCCCCCAGGCAGGAATACCGCCGTTTAGGATCGCCAGCAGGGGCATAGTGGTAGCCCAAGGGGCCGATACGCGAGCAATCCAAACAGACCATCTACCAAATATTGGCGAAATTAGCCCCTGTAGTGGCTCTGTCACCCAAACCAATCCCAGAAGTGCCCACCAACCTAACAAAAAGCCGGGCGCACATCCTGTGGCAGGGTTTAATACCAGCCACACCAATAGTGCCAAATGCAGACTGAGGGCAGGTGGAATTTTCCATCCAAATGCCCTACCAAATACCCATGCAAACCCCATTAGCAAGCCTCGCCAGATAGGAGCGGTAAATCCTACCAGCGCGGAAAAAGCCAAGCCACAAAGAATTGCCCCAATACCACTACCGCGTTTGAGTATTTTTCGTAGCAAAGCCTCAACAGTAGCCATCACCAGAGTTATTTGCAGACCAGAGACTACCAATAAATGCAGGATTCCACTTTCCGCAAAGGAATTTGTTACATCATCGTTAATAGGATGTATTCCTAAAGTTAGTGCGCCCCAAATATCTCTTGCGGTGCCTGATTTAATAGGTAGCGATTGAAATCGAGCCATCATCCAGCACCTAAAGCGCAGTAACAGGCTAGGCTCAGGCGGGGCGAGGCTCTCCATGATAAGGGCAGATGAAAGAGTTACTTGCCGTTGCCTTTTTTCATTTCTAGCCCTCCACAGTGGCCTCTCTGCCAAAAAACCAGGTCCGGATTGGGTTGAACGCATATCAGCCCGAAAGCGCACAGGCGTGCCAGGCAGGGGAGGTGCCTCGCCGTCCGAAGGCACAGAGAGGGGTATCGACAACCCCTTCATAGTTGATGGAGAAAATACCGACAGATGGCTATGTTGCCTAAAACCGCGATTTATCCAAGGTTCACTAATAATACCTTCTAGCTCCTGATAGCCGCCTGGCATAGCAAAATCCCATCGAGCAAGCCTAGACATGCCCAAAAAGGTAGCCCACAACACAATAATGCAGAGACCCACATAGCGGAGCTTGGATTGTAACAAAAATAGAGAGCCAATTGCGATAACCCAGCCTACCCGCAGAAAAAATTTTGAAATTATCCCATCCCAAGTTTCAGGGATGAGCCAAGGTAGGCTAGAGGCTAGCACCAGTGCCCAAGCAACGCCCCAGCCGGATGCTCCCGCAACCCGTAGCCAAAGGCTCTCTCTGCTCCCCAAAAGATTCATAGTTATTTATACCAGTTTCTAGTTACAAGTTTCCAGCTATACTAAGTTGTTCCCGATGGTGGGCACATGCTATAAACCAACGTCGTTGTATCTCTAAATATTTGTATCGCAGATAAACCTAGTGCAGTGTAACACTTAAATGTTACACTGCACTAGGGTCGGGATTTGCTCGCATATCACGACCGCTAGATGCTTGCAAGGCGGACTTGCTACGCCGTTAAGCAAGCATCTAAAGCGTTACATGGTACTAGTCCACTATTTTCATGTATATGGTTTCATTAGATTTCAACAACTTGGACAAAAATTTGATCAGGGCTTGGCTTCAAGAAGTCGATCCCCAAAAATTGAATTATCTTTGGGAAAAAGCTGATGAAATACGCCAAAAATATGTTGGAGATGATATATGGCTTAGGGGCTTGGTAGAAATATCAAACCACTGTGTACGCTCATGTGCATATTGTGGTATTTCAAAGTGCGCACCTGTTGTAGAAAAATATAGAATGAGTGAGGATGAAATACTTACCGCAGTTAAACAGGCCGCAGATTATGGATTTGGCACGGTGGTTCTTCAATCTGGCGAAGACATGGGACTAACTGCCACCCGTATTACGGAAATAATCAGGTCGATTAAGTCAAAAACAGGGTTGGCAATTACACTTAGCCTAGGCGAGAGGTCTGTAGGCGACTTAGAGGATTGGCGCAAAGCGGGTGCAGATAGGTATTTGTTACGTTTCGAGACATCAGATGTCGAACTCTACAAACAAATACATCCAAACACCGGTAGGCAATCTGACCGCTTTGTACAACTAGAACTCATGCGACAAATGGGCTATGAGATTGGCACCGGAGTAATGGTTGGAATTCCAGGGCAAACATGGGGGAGCCTGGCAAATGATATTTGGCTATTTCGTAAATACGGTATGGACATGATTGGCCTTGGCCCATATTTGGAGAATGAGGGAACTCCACTTGCGGGCGAGCTAGGAAAAAAACTCAAAAATAGTGCTACAGCGGATCAAGTTCCTAACGACGACCTGACCACATTAAAGGTGCTGGCTCTGACGCGGATACTATGTCCAAACATAAATATCCCAGCAACAACTGCCCTAGCAACTATTAATCCAGAAAAGGGGCGTTCACATGCCCTACAACGCGGAGCCAATGTTGTAATGCCTAACTTGACACCGCATAAATATCGAACACTATACCAAATATATCCAGGAAAGGCTGGACTACATGAAACAGCCGAGTTTTCTAGGGAAGAAATAGAAAGACAGATCATCTCTCTCGGCAGAACAATCGGGCGTGGGGCAGGAACGAGTTCGCACTTCAAGCAACATTGCCATTAACGGCAATAAAAACCTAACTGCACCCCGTAGTTCCACCACATGTGTCGCATTTAAGGCAAGCTCCATTTCTGACAAGGGTGAAGTGGCCACACTCTGGGCAGGGGTCGCCTGCATATCCCATGTGCTTAGTGGTTGGTGCCAAATAATCTATTGGTATATTTAACATCCCCTGCTCAGACGAATTTTCAGGGAAGAGTGGGGTCATCCTAGTGTACTGCCCCTGAAATACTTGGGCTTGACTTTCAGGTTTTTTTCCAATCAGGTTGATAAATTCTTCTTCAGGTATCTGAGCTAATTCGTAGCGTCCGAGGTAGCTGATAGCCAGCTCGCGGAAAATAAAGTCTATAAGGCTAGTGCTAAATTTTACTGTGTCAGAACCCTGCACCATGCCTTGGGGTTCAAATTTTGTAAACAAAAATGCTTCGCAGAATTCTTCAAGAGGCACTCCGTACTGAAGCCCCATAGATATTGCTATCGCAAAACAATTGAGCACGGCGCGGAATCCTGCACCCTCTTTATGCAAGTCTAAAAAGATTTCACCCAAAGTACCATCCTCGTACTCCCCTGTACGTAGATATAGTTTTGTTCCGCCAATAGTTGCAGATTGTGTATAGCCCGATCGGCGATCCGGCATCTTGCGACGATATATTCGCACAATTTTTTGTGTAAGCACTTTCGCCACCACATCTGATTTTTCTGTTGTAGATGCCTCTTCATCTAGCAACACATTTGCCCCTTCAAGCAGGTCTAAATTAGTTGCTATCGCCTGACTCATCTTAGAACCATCTCGATAGATAGCAACGGCTTTGAGCATCAGTTTCCAACTGGATTCATAAATAGACGCAACTTGGTCAATAGTATAGTCAGAAGGTAAATTGATGGTTTTGCTGATGGCTCCAGATAGGAATGGCTGAGCGGCACCCATCATCCTCAAATGACCCTCCGGGGAAATATATCGTTGTCCTTTTTTTCCACACTTATTTGCGCAATCAAATATAGGCAAGTGTTCTGCCCTGATATGGGGCGCACCCTCGATCATCAGAGTACCGGCGAGGGCTTCTAAAAAGGTGTTGATCTTATCTGGAGCAAAACAACCTTTTAGGCGGTTCATGTCCAAAACATAAGTCGGGTCAAAGGCTCTGGGAAGTCTCTGTTCAAGAGTATCTATCTCTGTATCTGTCCAGCCATTATCCAGTAGATCGTTTCTAGTGATTCCAGGCGTTTCATTAGTAATTTTTTGCCATCCTACCACATATCGTTCTATTTCACAAATTTGATCCTTTGTATATCCCAAGTTGGCCAAGGTTGAGGGCAGGGCACTATTGACGAGCTTGAAGTAGCCACCGCCAGCTAATTTCTTAAACTTGACCAATGCAAAGTCTGGTTCGATGCCGGTAGTATCGCAGTCCATCAGCAGACCAATAGTCCCTGTTGGAGCCAGAACAGTCACTTGGGCATTTCTGTAGCCATAGGTTTGACCCAATTCGAGAGCCTGATCCCAGCTTTGGCGGGCAGTTTGCACAAGTTCCTTTGGAATACCATTACCATGCAGTCCCTGAGGCTTAATAGAAAGTTGCTCGTACTCGCCCTTTGGTGCATTGTGTGCCGCACGGCGATGGTTGCGGATAACTCTTAGTACATGTTCTTTATTGCGGGCATATCCTGGGAATGCACCTAATTCCTTTGCCATTTCTGCGCTGGTCGAATAAGCATCTCCTGTAAGTATAGCTGTAAGGGCGGCGCACCACTGTGTACCTGCTTCACAGTCATAAGGTATACCCAAGCGCATGAAAAGCGAACCAAGATTGGCATAGCCTAACCCCAGTGTTCTGAAGTCATAGCTATATCGAGCAATCTGATCGCTTGGAAACTGAGCCATCAGGACAGAAATTTCCAATACAACAGTCCAAAGCCTTATTGCATGACGATATCCAGTAATATCAAAGCTACCGTCAGGCTTGATGAATGTGCATAGATTTAATGAGGCTAAGTTGCAAGCCGTGTCATCCAAAAACATGTACTCGCTACATGGGTTAGAAGCGTTGATCCGCCCATCTTCAGGGCAAGTGTGCCACTCATTGATGGTTGTATCGAATTGAATACCGGGGTCTGCACATGCCCAAGCCGCGTAGTTGATGTGTCTCCAAAGGCTCTTTGCCTTGATCGTCTTAATAACCTGACCATTTGTCCGGCGCGTTAAATTCCAATCACCATCGTTTTGAAGCGCATTCATAAAGGTTTCCGGAACCCTGACGCTGTTGTTAGAATTCATACCAGAAACAGTAGCATAGCCCTCGCCATCCCAGGTTGTATCAAAATTCTTTAAGTCGCGACGATAGTCTCCCATCGCCAGACGTTGCATACATTGCGATAAAAAGGGTCCTGGCACACCTTCTTTTTTGGCTATCAGGAGTGCGCGCCGCAATTTTTCATTTGTTTTGGGATTTGCATCCTTCGTAGGCGAGCCTTCTACCGTTTCACAAATTGAATTCCAGTGCTTACCCACAAGCAATGACCCTGCGGCCAGCATTGCCACTTTTCTTTCCTCTTGGAGTTTCCAGTCCACAAAAGGTTCGATGTCAGGGTGGTCTAAATCAAGGCAGACCATTTTTGCGGCACGACGAGTTGTTCCGCCAGATTTAATGGCACCAGCCGCCCTGTCGCCAACTTGGAGGAAGCTCATAAGCCCCGAGCTATAGCCTCCGCCGGACAAAGGTTCCTCTGCCCCCCGGATTTTGGAAAAATTACTACCCGTACCAGAGCCATACTTAAAAATTCTGGCCTCTCGCTTCCAGAGATCCATTATTCCGCCTTCATTTACTAGGTCATCTGAAATGCTCTGAATAAAACAAGCATGGGGCTGTGGGCGTTCATAAGCAGAATTGCTACGGCACATCTCTCCAGTATTAGGATCGACATAGCTATGCCCCTGCGAAGGTCCTGAAATGCCATAGGCGTAGTGTAGCCCAGTATTAAACCACTGGGGGCTGTTGGGCGCACACATCTGATTGGCAAGCATGTACACTAGCTCGTCATAAAAGCACTTGGCAGAATCCTGAGAATCGAAATAGCCATATTTTTCACCCCAGTGCCTCCAGCAACCAGCCAAGCGGTGAAATACCTGTCTAGAATCTCGTTCTCCGCGGCTGTAGGAGTTTACACCTTCTCTGCGAAAATATTTTTGAGCCAAAATATCTACCGCAACCTGCGACCAGCTTTCAGGCACGTAAACATCCTTGGCCTCAAAGACTATCGTGCCATCTAGTTTAGTAATCTTGCTGACGCGAGGCACAAAATTGAGACTCTCCAAAGGGTCGTTGCCTGCAGTAGTATAGTAGCGGGAAAACTTCATAAAACAGCCTCACGAATGCACTTGAAATAAGGCAAAAAAAGACATAACTGTACTAGACAGGGCTACCCAGCCCCTTACACATCAAAAATATTTAGCAAACACAATCAAACACAATGGGTTGTGCAAGTATCAAAGAATAACACAATATGTTGTGGTGTCAATGAAAATTTTCTGATTTTTTATCTGATTGGATTGCATGATGTATTAATAAAAAATCCGGATTAACTGCCTTTAGTGTCAAAATTGAAAGGGATGGCAAATAGTTTCAATACTGTAAATTTTTTTGAAATGTAACATATTCTGATATATTCTCATGGGGTTGGATAACAGTAATGCAATACGCCTCACTGGCTTCAGGTTCAAAAGGTAACTGCCATGCCCTCAACGATGGCAAAAAAATCCTGCTTGTGGACGCAGGGGTATCCTTCCTACAAATAAAAAAAAGGTTTCAGACCATCAACTGGTATATCGAGAGTGTGCAGGGTGTGGCCATAACCCACGAACATGGCGACCACACCAAAGCAATCGCAATGATCTTAAAACATACTGACTGGGACATACTAGCAACGGCAGACACACTGCTTGCCATAGAAAAAACTGGTTTAGAAATCCCCATTTCACGCTGGAAAGAGATTAAAGCGGGAAACAAATTAGCTTGGAAGGGCTGGCAAATATATCCCTTTAGTATTTCACATGACGCAGTAGACCCCGTAGCCTACAGGATAGAGTTTGGGGATATTAGCACTGCCATTATTACTGACCTTGGATATGCTACAACCCTAGTTGCAGACTACTGTAAAGAATTAGACTTTTTGGTATTAGAGTCTAACCACGATGTAGAAATGTTGCGGGAGGGTACTTATGACCCTTCGCTTAAAAAAAGAATCCTCAGCCGAGATGGGCACTTAAGCAACGACCAATGTGCAGGACTACTAAAAAAAATCATAACCCCTAAGCTAAAAAATGTAGTACTTGCACACCTAAGCCAACAGAATAACGACCCTGCCCTCGCAAGGTTGGCATCGACCGAAGTCATTAGCCAAACAGGCATTAATACCGCTATATATGTAGCCACCCAAGATAAAGAAATGGTGATTGAATTGTAGCAGTATAAAGCGGAGTGGAACAGCTATTCTGATGTATACTAATTACAGGTGTCTAGTACCATGTAACGCTTTAGATGCTTGCTTAACGGCGTAGCAAGTCCGCCTTGCAAGCATCTAGCGGTCGTGATCTCTCGGAATCCTTCGCTGTGCTCAGGATGTCCGAGGCAGTCACGCCAACCTCGATAAATTTGGCAGACTTGGAGGCACGCTAGCAGGTTCTTTTCCAGCGTCACTTTCATTCTGCGAGCAAATCCCGACCCTAGTGCAGTGTAACATTTAAGTGTTACACTGCACTAGTGGAAGACCAGAAAAAGGCTTTGGAGAAAATAATGACAAAATTCATCTCGCTATTGCTGTTAATCATTCTCGCTACGGTGTCCTACGCACAACAAAGGCCAAATATAGGACAGGACTATCACTATCTCATTTCCAAGCCTAACTATAAGGTGATTTTGTTGGGGGAGTGGGCATCTGCTGATAAAGCTATATGGAGGAGAACACTTGATGCCGAAGGAATTTTTGAATACGGGTTTACCCTCTTTGACCGAGCGGCATACGGCCGCACGCCCCAGGGGCTTTCTAACTCTGGCGTTGAGATGTTCGAACGGTGGTTTTATCAATTCAGCGGTACGCCCCATGCCACCAAATGGGCAGTACTGGGCATGGACAACCGCCTCATAGCTTCCGGTACAAAGGCCCTTGATGTCAAAGAGTTTAGCGACTTGTTGGACAGAAATGGGATTGAAAGCCCGCAAAGGATCATCAGGGCATTTTTGCAGAAACATCCAGATCACATAGATGCTATATCTGATTATTTACGGGAAGTGCGTCGCCGCGCAATATCACGGTTGTCCACAAACGCTACAACAGAATCGGAGACTGAAAAGGATTTGAACAAAGAAACAGACTTGAAAACCTGGGGTGTAATGGCCGCAGAAATTGACAGGATATTCAATGGGCAATGGGGGGGCATGGCACTGGGCTTTTTCAGGCCTGATCTGCTACAGCCGGAGTGCTTCAGCCCATTGTTGAGGGTAAGTTTCACAAGACAAATTTCAAAAGTTGAGGTAGCACTTCAGGAACAATGCGACAATGAAGATCTATGGGATATTTGGGCATGGATGGCCCGTTGTCTACCTGATTACAAGTGGGAAAGGTTCCTAAAAATCGTTGACTCGCTTCCCTCGCCAAAAGTGTGCGCATGGCTAGTGGCTGAAGCAAGGTCGAAATCCGACTGGAATACGGTGATTGATTTGTCAAACAGGGCAAAACTATATTTCCTAGTTGACCGCGAAGAAAGGCATACATGGATACCTGGAGGCCAACAGGACAGTTATGCCAGCGTAAATATAATCAAGGATTGGCCACTAAAATCTGCTTATATCCCCCGTCTGGAAGCCCTTTTGAGGCTAGGTAGGATAGAAGAAGCCCACAATGTATTTGACGAATTAATCCGCATGGAGCCAGACTTCTCTAAAAACAACGTCAAACTGGCCGCCGAGGTGGCCAGATTGGCAGACATGGAAGACGTTGCTATCTTGTGGGAGAGGGGCGAGCAAGTAAACAAATTACCCCACCTGGGAATGTACTCTGTGGGTTCAGGCTTTTTGGTGCTTGGAGAGGACTCAGATGATTACGTAAAAGAGTTTAGGGAAAGAATGAAGGGCCAAGACCGCGAAGCTCGGATTATTCCCAACAAGCCATCAAAGGATCCGAGGCTTGAACCGATGGGCTGGAGAGATGAGGATGGCCATCGTTGGGCGTTTATAGACCATACCCTATTAGCTATAGCTGAAGGGCGAGAAATACCAAGCGCGGATGAAATGCAGAGGATCATCAGTCGACTCTATCCAAATTACATAGAAGAACGTCGCCAGAAGATCAGAGAAAACCAGGGTGACTACAACTCCATGTTGCGCCTGGCTTTTAATCTCATCTGGCGAAATACAAGGGCAATGGCAAGTGAAACTTACACAATTCCACTGAGCGACGAAGAGGACGATGCCCTTTGGGGTGAAACTGCCAGGCTATTGAACAGAGTATTGACAAATGCCCCGCATCTATTGATAGACCTGCCGTTTGTTTTCAAACCACCGGCGGGAATCGAGCGCAGTCAACTATTGAAGGCATTATCCACACGGTATTTAAAGGAAATTGAGAGCAATTTAAGAAAGAAACCATCTTCAGATAATCTTTGGTTTCAGTGGATTTTCTGGAGCGCAGTGGAAGACGGCAGTAGTGACATAGCCCCCTTAATAGAGGCTATCGAGCCAAGCCCATTTGCTGTGCCTGGTACGGTGCCACCATATTTTGTTTTTGATCACTACTATAACGAGTGCTGGCAAAAGGGTGCATGGCATAAGGTGATTGAATTGTTAAAAACACCTTATGAACGCCAGAAACTGCGTATAGACGAAGCTCGAATAAAAGACCCAAACTATAAAATCACCGATACCAAATTTGGTGAAAGCGTTGTGTCACCTTACATTATCGCACTGTTGAATGATGGCAAGAGTTCTGAGGCCATCGAAGTTTTTGAAGAGTGGACTGAGCGGGGTGGCACTTTCGCTAACCCATTAAAATTAATTGAGGCCGCAAAAGAGTCAGTCAGCGAAAGACTCGCCAGGGATTGGGAAGATAAAATCAATAAAAAGGAAAATTAGTGGACTATCTGAGGCCAAGTTTTTTTCTGATAACGGCTCTGTAACAATTTTTGTTTCCCCTATTTTCTATTAGCTCCTACACTGTAGTGGCAGTAACCCCCAACTTTAACGGTGTATTTGCCATAAAAACCTTAATACGATTTGCTATTTCCTCACAACTCAAACCTTCGTTATGCAGTAGCAAGTCTGTAGAGCCATGCTGAATAATGTGGTCAGAAATACCGCACCTCAGTAGAGGAGCCTTGATATTGCTATCAACAAGACATTCGGCTATTGCAGAGCCAAACCCTCCGGGCAGGCATCCCTCTTCGATTGTGGCTACACGCCCGATATTTTTAACCCACTTACAAATCAGTTCTTTGTCAATCGGTTTTGCAAATCTAGCATTTATTACTGCACAAGAAATATCTTCTGCACTTAGGTTTTTTGCAACGTCTATCGCTCGTTGAACCATTGTTCCCAGTGCAATGATGACGATATCAGACCCTTCCATTAGCAACTCACCCTTACCAATAGGCATGGGAATAAGTTCTTGGCTAATCGGCACACCAACACCTAAACCTCTTGGGTAGCGAATTGCCGTTGGGCTATCGCAGTATATGGCTGTATAAATCATGTGCCTAAATTCTTCTTCATCCTTTGGAGCCATGAGGACAATATTAGGTAGGCAACGAAGGTAGGCAAGGTCGTAGAGTCCGTGGTGGGTAGGGCCATCAGCCCCTACAAGTCCCGCTCTATCTAGGGCAAAGGTGACTGGGAGGTTTTGTAGACAGACGTCATGGAATATTTGGTCGAACCCACGTTGCAAAAAGGTGGAATAAATGGCACATACAGGTCGCAAGCCCTGAACGGCTAACCCTGCGGCGAAAGTGACTGCATGTTGTTCGGCTATGCCGACATCAAAACAGCGGTTTGGATGTGCCTTTTGGAAAATATTTAATCCTGTGCCATCTAACATAGCCGCGGTGATGCCAACAATTTTTTCATCGCTATTTGCAAGTTCGGTTAGCGTGTTGCCAAAAACACTTGTATAGGATGGAGGAGGAGGCTTGTTAGGCTCTAAAGAATCTGGCTTTGGCTCATCACTGCTTGCTTTAGAAGGATTAATACCATGCCATTTAAGAGGGTTTTGTTCGGATGGAGAGTACCCATAACCTTTTTTGGTCTGAACATGTAGTAATACTGGCCCTTCACACATTTGCTTTTTGGCTTCTTCAATATTTTTTATGAGAGACTTCATGTCATGGCCATTCACCGGCCCAATGTAGCGAAATCCTAAGTCTTCAAACAATAGTCCCGGTATGGCAATACGCTTAACAACCGCCTGGCCTTCTTTAAGAAATCGCCCCAGCAATCGTTTCATAGTGTTTAGCGGAATGGCCTGTACGGCCTTTTCTACCCTATCCTGCCACTTGTGGTAGTACTGCCCAGAAACTATATGATTTAGGTAGCCTTGCAAGCTCCCGACATTGGGATTAATGCTCATGTCGTTGTCATTGAGTACGACCATAAACTGCTTTGCATCTAGGTAGCCAGCCTGATTGAGTGACTCAAAGGCCATGCCGGCTGTCATGCCGCCATCGCCGATTACTGCTATACATGCAAAATCCTGCTTTTGCAGGTCTCTAGCCATCGCCATCCCAAGAGCGGCAGAAATGCTAGTGCTGGAATGACCAGCGTCAAAGTGGTCGTAGGGGCTTTCCTCTCGCTTCAAAAAACCTGAAAGACCATTATATTGGCGCAGAGTGGAAAACTTTTGCCATCTCCCGCTCAATATTTTGTGTGAATATGCTTGATGTCCTACATCCCACACAATGCGGTCTTTAAGGAAGTCAAAGGTATGAAAGAGAGCTACGGTAAGTTCTACCGTACCCATGTTTGAAGAAAAATGCCCCCCAGTTTCATTAACAGAGTCGATGAGGAACTGCCTGACTTCCTTGGCGAGTTCCTCCAACAGGTGTAGCGAAAATTGGCCTATTTCCTGCGGTGTTCTAATGGATTCAAGCAGAGGATAAGTATTCACTTTGTCCTTTCTGCCAAATAACGCGCCCAGGCTACTAGGGAATTGGGGTTTGGCAATTGCCCTAATAGCATTATCGCCTGTTCTGTTGCTTTAATCAGTGCATTTTTTGAGCCATCGAGTCCCAATAATTTAGGAAATGTAATCTTACCCTTAACCTCATCTTTTCCAACCCTCTTACCCATTGTTTCGGAGGTAGAAGTCGCATCAAGAATGTCATCCTTTATCTGGAATGCCAATCCAAGTGCAGACCCGGCTTCCTTTAGTATGCCCCTGATATTGCTAGTTGCCCCCCCAACAACAGCCCCCATCTCAAGAGAAGCCTGGAGTAGGGCACCCGTTTTTAGGCGATGGATTAGCTTTAAGTGTTCATAGTCGTAGGGTTTACCTGCCTCAACCAATACCTCGCCCTCCAAGTCTAGGCTCTGACCGCCAACCATCCCGCGCCATCCTGCGGCTTGTGAAAGTACTTTTATTGCCTCAACCCGCCGGTCTGAGTCCAAGCCCTGATCCATCGCCAAAATGCAAAAAGCCTCTGTCAGTAGCCCATCGCCAGCAAGGATTGCATGGCCTTCTCCAAAAACCTTATGGTTAGTGGGCTTTCCACGTCTCAGGTCATCATCATCCATAGCAGGCAAGTCGTCATGGATTAGGCTATAGGTATGTATATATTCCAGAGCAACTGCACTGGACACGGCTAATTCTATTGGTTCTCCAAGGGATTCGGTAGCGAGAAGACATAGTATCGGACGAATGCGCTTGCCACCGGCAGAAAGGCTATATACCATCGAATCTTTCAATTTTGGTGCCTCTCCTTCTGAGAGGGGAGTTAATAGCCTTGATTCAATTAACGGCGTAAGGCGTGCAATATCTGCTTTTACAACAGACTCAAATTGAAGAGTCACTCGTTTTCTCCTTCCAGAGGCTCGGCTACATATTCGCCGCCAGCCCCTTGGCGGATAACTTCTACCTTTCGTCTAGCATCCTCAAGCATTTTCTGAAGTTCTGCCGACAGCTTTATTCCCTCTTGGTAGAATGTCATCGACTCCTCAAGGCTCAAGTCGCCACTTTCCAGCTTTTCGACGGTTGCCTCGAGTTTATCCATGCCATCTTCGAATGAAAATTTACTTTTTCCCATAAGATTAGTTTACTAGAAAAATAATGATAGGGCAGAATACCCTACATGTATCCAAAAATCTGAGAAAATATCTTTGGAGGTATAAATGGCTCGTGTGTTAGTGGTGGATGACAGCAAAGAAACATGCGACTTGCTTGAACTCTTGCTACAACAAATAGAACCTGCAAAGAGTATCAAAATTTCAAAGGCTACACAGCCAAAAGAAGCCATCAAACTTTTGGAAACTGTAGAATTTGACTTAATGCTTTCAGACATAAACCTAGAGGCTGATCAAGACGGAATTGATCTCCTCAGAATCGCAAAGCCCAGAGGCGTGGAAACAATTTTGCTTACAGGTTTTGGGACGGTTGAAAAAGCCCTCGAAGCCGTGCGCGAAGGTGCCTTCGATTTTTTGTCTAAACCATGGAACAACGAAGAACTACAGTCACTAGTAAAGCGTGCCCTAGCAATGCGGAAACAAAAAAATGGGGGGGGGCAATCCAAGTACCGCGTTGTACAAAGCGTTATGATTGGTTCCAGCCCACAAATGATGGAAGTCTATAAAACTGTTGCATCCCTCCAAGATAGCAAGAGTACGGTGCTAGTAGTGGGAGAGAGTGGTACAGGAAAAGAGCTTGTTGCACGTACCATCTATCAAAGTAGCAACAGGAAGGGTGGCTCGTTTGTAACCATCAACTGTGGTTCCCTTACAGAGACCTTACTAGAATCTGAGTTATTTGGGCATGTTAAAGGGGCCTTTACCGGAGCAATAACCGACAAGAAGGGTTTATTTGAAGAGGCAAACGGAGGAACAATTTTTCTTGATGAAATAGGTGAAATAAGCCCAAGTTTCCAAGTGCGCCTATTGAGAGTGCTACAGGAAGGCGAAGTTCGGAAAGTAGGTAGCAATAAATCATCAAAAGTGGATGTCCGCGTGATTGCCGCCACTAATAGGAATTTATTTCAGATGGTAAAGGAAGGAAAGTTTAGGGAAGACCTCTACTACAGGCTGAGCGTGGTAGAAATAAAAGTTCCCCCCGTGAGAGATCGCTACTCCATTGATAATACAAATAAAAAGACTTCGGATATAACACTCCTGATTGAATACTACCTAGAAGAGGCACAAAAAGCTGGTGGCCAACAATACTATATACGCGCTGATGCTATGAGGCTATTAGAGGACTATAGTTGGCCAGGAAATGTGAGGGAAATATCAAACGTGCTGGAATATGTCACCCAACTATGCAGAGGGCGGCAAATAACACCTGAAGACCTGCCTGAAAAGATCAGGGGGGAACAGAAAAATTATGACACCGCCAATCTAGTCAACCCTTTTGCTGATTCAAACCCCTTATCAGAACTCATTGAAGGTTGGGAAAGGCTTCCCACCTTAGAAGAATTAGAAAGACGGTATATCCAAGTATTAATCAAGCACGAACCCCGCAAGGGCAAAGTTGCAGAGATATTGGGGAAAGACCGCACCACCCTGTATCGAAAAATGAAAGACCTTGGCCTTAGCGATGAAAATGAGAGCTAATACCAAGTTGCACCCGATAGGTAGCAACTTGGTATATAGCGGTTCAACTACAGTAACTCAGCTACAAAATCGATCAAGCCAATGTTTGGCAAAAGTTGAGACTGCTATGGTTATTGTCAATTTTCATGGCATGATTTATTGATGAAAACGCTTCGTGTCAAACAGATGTCAAAAAGACGGGCGTGGGCTACATTGTCCCTATTTGACAATATCGGATACTTTTTCTGACCCTTTCAAGTAGCTATCCAATCCGATGAGCCAAAGACGAATTGCCAACAAATCCGATCCACAGCTTGTGAAACTGGGGCTTTAGACACAACAGCCACTCTCAAATCAGTCTACAACGCTCCGGCATTTGTTTCAACATCAACTGATACAGCCATATCTGCTATACTGGAACTGTAAACAAGTAGAATAGCCCATGGCAAAACCTTCGCAAACTTTGGATTGGGAAATCATCCAGCTATGGATCATCACGTTTGTCAACCGCTGGGTAAAGAGCGGCAAGACCAACGAAAAATCCCATGGCCAGGGCTTCGTCATAGAGTTCCTCAAAGCCTTCGGCATAGACTGGCTCCCCGCCCCCAACAGCGGGATGGAGACAAAAGT
>Ga0082212_10000988_pt1 | contig 41741 bp, 39 predicted proteins | sample TergutNt197P3_FD_71548 | JGI IMG/M metagenome (GOLD analysis project Ga0082212, IMG submission 71548) | Neocapritermes taracua P3 segment gut microbial communities from Petit-Saut dam, French Guiana - Nt197 P3 | ecosystem: Host-associated > Arthropoda: Insects > Digestive system > Gut ...
ATGCTTGCGAAGATGCCGATATTACGCTGCAATTGAAGCATATTTTGAGCGAAAAAATGCAAAAACAGCAAATTACTCCTTTGTTTGAAGAGATTGAGATGCCGCTGGTTCCCGTTTTGGCAAAGATGGAAAACGTGGGTGTAAAAATAGATGTTCCATTCTTAAAGAGTTATTCCGCTGATTTACAAGTAGAAATGGAACAGGCTCAACATGAAATTTTCCAATTGGCAGGCGAAGAATTTAATATTTCTTCCCCAAAGCAGTTGGGCGTTATTTTGTTTGAAAAATTACGCATTGTGGAAAACGCAAAACTCACAAAATCAAAACAATACCAAACAGGTGAGGAGATTTTGCAAAAATTGGAACACAAACACCCAATAGCGAAAAAAATCCTGCAATTCAGAGGTTTGTCCAAGTTGAAATCTACATACGTAGATGCTTTTCCCAATTTGGTAAATGCAAAAACGGGGCGGTTGCATGCATCATTCAATCAATCGGTTACGGCAACGGGGCGACTGAGTTCGAGCAATCCCAATCTGCAAAATATTCCCATCAGAGAAGAAGAGGGTCGCCGTATTCGCGAGGCTTTTGTGCCTGCGGACAATGAGCATGTTTTGTTGGCGGCGGATTATTCGCAAATTGAGTTGCGGTTGGTCGCCGCACTGAGCGAGGACGAAAGCATGTTGAACGCTTTTTACAACGGTGATGATGTGCATGCGGCAACGGCTTCAAAAATATATAATGTTGATTTAGAGAATGTTACGAGTGCCATGCGGCGCAATGCCAAAATGGTGAATTTCGGCATCGTTTACGGCATTTCGGCGTTTGGGCTATCCGAGCGGCTGAATATTCCCCGCCGAGAGGCAGACGATATTATCAAACAATATTTTGTGCAATATCCTAAAATTCAGCAATATATACAAAATCAGATTGCATTTGCCCGTACGCACGGCTACGTGGAAACGCTGATGAAACGGCGGCGATATTTGCGAAATATCAACTCAAGCAACGGAAATATCCGTAGTTTTGATGAACGCAATGCCATCAACGCACCCATTCAAGGCTCAGCGGCAGATATGATAAAAATTGCGATGATTAAAATTTTCAACGAAATGAAAAAGCAAAAACTGCAATCGGAAATGCTTCTGCAAATCCACGATGAATTGGTTTTTGATGTGTTTTTGCCCGAATTGGAAATAATGCAAAACATTGTAAATCAAGAGATGACGCACGCAATGACCTTGACCGTCCCGTTGGAAATAAATATGAAATGGGGAAAGAATTGGTTGGAAGCGCATTGAAAATGAAAAATGAAAAATTAAGAATGAATAGAATCTTAAACAGTTTATTTGTAGTTGTTTACAGAAAATATTTTTTATAATTTAGATAAACATGTTAAAAAAAATAATTGGAACGTTCAGCACAAGGGTTTTGTGCTTTTTTATCAATTTTGGTATTGTTATCATTACTGCTAATGTTTTTGGCACGGAGGGAGTGGGAACAATTGGTCTATTTTTGCTTGGAATGGCTCTTTTACAGACACTTACTGCTTTTGCGGGAACACCCTCTTTGGTGTATATGCTGCCTCGATTTGACAATTTTCAATTGCTTTTTTTGGCATATTTCTTTGGAATTATCACCAATATTGCAATGTGCATCGTGTTGTATTTTCTAAACCGCATACCGCAGGAATTTGTCGAAATGATATTGCTGTCGTCCATTTTTTGTTCATTCTATACGATTAACATTCAGTACTTTTTGTCCAAAGAAAAGATGAATTTATACAATCATTTTTTCATTTTGCAATGGTTGCTCTTGGTAGGATTTTTACTGTTGTTTGTCTTTGTTTTCAACCAAAGAGAAGTTTCGAGTTATGTTCATGCTTATTTCCTTTCTTACTGTATATCAGGAATTTGCAGTTTTTTCTTTTTGTTTAGAAAAGTAAGTTTTCAAGGATTTAAAGGCATATTTTCTTTATTGAAACAAATGCTGCGGTTTGGATTTGTTATGCAAATTGCCAACTTAGCACAACTTTTCAATACTCGTCTGGGCTTCTATATCATTGAAAGTATGGCAGGCAGAAACTCTGTGGGTTTGTATAGTTGGGGTACTAAACTTACAGAAACGATATCTATCTTGCCGCAAAGTATTGCATCTGTGCAATATGCCCGCATCGTCAATTGCGAAGACAACAAAGAATATGCAAAAAAAATATCTTTGGCGCTGCTTAAATTGGCATTTATTTTTTCCCTTATCGGGGTGGTGTTTTTGTTGTTTTTTCCCGATGCGTGGATAGGCTATATATTTACTAATGAGTTTATTGAGGCAAAACGCGTATTTTACGCATTGGGATTGGGAATTGTCTTTTTTTCCTGCAACATCATTCTATCAACTTATTTTTCCGGTTTTGGAAAATATAAAATCAATATGACGGCATCTTTAATTGGGTTGGCGGTATTGGGAATCACTTGTCTTGTCTGCATTCCTTACTTTCAACAGGCTGATTATCTGCATATTATCTTTGCGGTAGGTTTAATAACAAGTTTATCTTATTTTAGCAGTTTCGCCTACGCATTTATTCGTTTTGCAAAAGATACTAAACTGAAATTCAGCGAGTTAAAAATCGGCAAACAGGATATTTCTATTTTAAAGAGAAAAATACGAGACGCTATCAAACGTTATTCTTTAGTTAAACACAAAAATTAATACAATCAAAAAAGTATGGCATCAACAAAACTTTCGGTATTCTTGTTTTCTGCGTGGTATCCTACGGAATATACTCCTTTGTTGGGCAATTTTGTACAAAATCACGCAAAAGCGATAAGCAAATTGACGCAAGTCGTTGTAATTCACCCTTATGAGGATATTTCAGGTATTCAAAAACAAAAATTTACCATAGAGGAAAAACGAATAGACAATTTGATAGAAATTCGGGTAAAATATAAAAACATACAGCATAACTTTGGGGGATTAACTCGTTTTTTTCAAGTACGCAAGGCTTATCAAAAAGGAATTGAGCTTGCGGTGCAAAAGTATGGAAGACCGGATATTTCCCATGTTAATGTATTGACACGAACAAGTTTTCCCGCATTGCGCTTAAAACGAAAATATCAAATTCCGTTTATTATCACTGAACATTGGTCGAGATATTTGCCTGCGGACAACACTTTTAAAGGTTTTTTCCGTAAAAAAATTACGCAATATGCCGTTGGACGAGCGGCGGCGGTTACAACGGTTTCCGCATCTTTGAAGCAGGCAATGCAGTCTCATAGATTGTATAATGCTAATTATCAGATTGTTCCCAATGTGGTGGACACGGATTTGTTTCAGCCATTTGTAGTAGAAAAAAAGGAGAAAAAGAGCATTTTACACGTTTCGGGTTTGGACAACAGAGAAAAAAATTTCGCAGGCATCTTGCGTGCGGTGAATAAATTGGCGCAAAAACGCAATGATTTTGTTTTAAATGTGATACACAATTGCGATAATTCCGACTACTTGCCATTCGTAGAAGGGAACAATTTGCAAGATTTCGTTGTTTTTCACGGTCAAAAATCTGGTCAAGAGTTAGTAAAACATTTCAACGAAGCAGATTTTTTTGTACTTTTTTCCAATTTTGAAAATCTACCTTGCGTGCTTATTGAATCATTCGCCTGTGGAAAGCCTGTTGTGGCGACAAATGTCGGCGGAATTCCCGATATTGTCAATCAAACCAACGGCATTTTGGTTTCTTCTCAAAACGAAGATGAACTTTTAAACGCAATTACCTATATGTTAGACCATTACCAAAATTACGATTCGGCAACAATACGTAATTATGCCGTTGAACATTTTAACGAAAATGCCGTTGGAGAAATGTTTTTGAAAATTTATAGGCAAATCAAAAATAATTGAATGATTATGGAAGCCGAATTTGGTAAAAAATATGTAACAAGAGAGTATCTCGACAATAATCCAACGTGGCATGTGGAAGATTCGCCTTGGAAGGCAGAGCAGATACTCAAAATCTTTAAAAAAAACAATTTGCAGCCTGATTCAATCTGCGAAATAGGTTGCGGTGCAGGCGAAATACTCCGATAATTACTTTTACAAATGGACAGTAAAACAACCTTTGTCGGTTATGAAATATCGCCCTATGCGTTTGAGTTGTGCATGCAGCGGAAAACTCAACGATTGGATTATAAACTGTGTAATTTGTTTGAAGATACGGCAGTATATTATGATATTGTTATGGCAATAGATGTGTTTGAACATGTGGAAAACGATTTTGTTTATGTTGGACAATCTGTCTCAATACGATAGCCAACGACTTCGTAATTACGCAATATCGCATTTTGAACAAAAAGCGGAGGGAGGAGGATTTGAAATGGTGTATAAAAATGATTTGTCAGAATCTCAATTTACCTAAAAAAGTTAATCTTTATTTTAAAATGCAAAGATACGAAACCTATAGGAATTTACTAAATCCAAAATTATTTTCTCTTTTTACGAACATTTCATAAAAATTTTGGTACTGTCTCAAATTGGCGGAAAAATAGTATCTTTGCAAAAAAAGAGAAATTATGATACCTTTCGAAGAGATTCATTGTCCGTATTGCAAAGGCGATCAATTGCAGAAAAACGGGAAAAATATAAACGGTTGTCAACGCTGTCGCTGCAATTTGTGTAAAAAATACTTTCAGCGGGAATATCGTTATAATACTTATAAACAAGGAGTTAAAGAGAAAATAATAGAGATGACACTCAATGGCAGCGTCGTTAGAGACGCTGGCAGAGTCTTGCAAATCAGTAAGAATACGGTTGTTGCGGTATTAAAAAAAAACGCGAAAAACCAATCCGTACTTTCTGAGTAAATCGGAAATACAAACGCATTGAGATAAAATTCAGCGGCGAGATGGACGAGTTTTGGAGCTTCGTACAAAATAAAAGCAATCAACGCTGGACGTGGTATGCGATAGAGCGGCGGTCGGGTTGTATTTTGGCTTGGCACAACGGCAAACGTTCCGACAAAGATTTTTTAGTTTTATGGAACTCACTGCAAATGTTTGACATAAAACACTATCACACAGACAATTGGAGTTCATATTCTAAATACATTCCGCCAGAAAAGCATCGGATTGGAAAGCGGAATACGTGGAAAATCGAACGGAAAAATTTGAATTCTAGGACACATTTAAAGCGTCTAGCCAAACGAACTATTTGTTTTTCTAAAAGCGAAATCGTACATGACAATGTGATTGGAAGGTACATCGAAACCTATTATTACAGAACCGGAAGGTATGGATATAATGATATCAGTTAATTTGAGACGTCGCCCAATTTTTCATGTTCATTTTGTTTAAATTATTATTTTATTTGTTATTTGAGTTAATTTCTATTTTGCCTGAACTGTGATTTATTTGATTATTATGATATTTTTTCAAGCACAAGGGACACAAAAAAGAACTTCTGTGTGCTTTGTGTCCAAAAACACAACTCATTGATTTACAGAATTTTATAATATTTTGCCAGGGAAGTGATGGTAGATTGTTGATGATCAGACAGTTAGAGGAAAACAACACGGTTTTTCGTGTTATGCTTTGTAATCCAATATTCATTTGTTTTTCATTTTTCTACTCTTTTACAATTTGAAATGCAAAGATAACGCTTTTTTTGATTTAAAACTAAAAAAATAGAGAATTATTTTTTACATGGATCTGTCCTCTCGTCATCTCAAAAACCAACAGCCTCTTTATAAGTTGTTCCCCCACGCCAAATAGCTATAATACCGAAAAACAAACTGCTGAAAATAAAAGTTTTGCGGTTTGTATAAATTATTCCATTGGGCGATTAACTGTTTTTTATCAACGATATTTTCTATATCATCCATTTCGGAAATTTGTTGTTTTAGTGCATTCCCCATTTCCTGCAACCATGTATCTTCGGGGGCTTGAAATCCCAATTTTTGCCGCCGCCAACGGATTTCATCGGGTACAATGCCCACCATGGCGCTGCGGAGAAGATATTTCGTCCAACTTTTATGTATTTTAAAGGTAGAGGGAAGCGAAAAAATAGACTCTGCCAACTGTTTGCTATTGGAAAAAGGCATCAGGCAATCTATGCCGAAATGTTCCGCAGTGGCAATTCCCCATCGCGAGATATTGGGCAAAAAATGGGTGTAACTATCATATAAATAGTCATTTAAGACATCTTTATGCTTTTCCGTTGGGTAAGAAGTGCGAAAATAATTTGTTGTCAGTTCCTTATTTAAAAAGGATAATTCATGCGGTTTATTGCGTTTTGCCAATTTTTCTTTTGTGTAATAATGCTTTTTTGCAAAATTTTTCAGAACAAGCAAAACTGCCTCCTTGTAGCGAATGTCCGCATTTTTCAAATTAAAAAATTCTGATAACCAATCTTTTACCATCCATTGGGAGAGTAAAGTGTTCCAAAAAGGAGGCAAAAAAGCAGTATAACCGCCAAAAAGTTCATCGCCGCCTTGTCCATCCAAAATGGCATCAAATCCGTGTTCTTTTACCGCCTGCATCACCTTGTATTGGGCGATGGTGCTCGTATTGAAAATCGGAACGTCTTGTATTTTATTCAAATGCGGAACGAGTTCCACCATTTCCCGTGCATGACAAGGCACTTTTACCCAATCCACCCCTGCGTGTTTGGTGATTTTTTCCGCCCAAAAATCTTCCCGTCTATCGTGTTCATTTACAAAGGTAAACGCAGTATATCGGCAATCGGGATGAACTTTCACAGCAGAACACAAAAGAGAAGAACTATCCAATCCGCCGCTAACTCCCAATGCCAAACGGCTCTGATTTCCAACATTATACCGCACACTATTCAGTACCCACTGGCGGACATTGTCGATATAAAACGGCTCTTCATATACGTTGTAGCTCGCTTTGCACCGCTTATAGGGCAGTTCATAATACGAATTTATTTTAAAATCATGATTATCAAAAGAATACAAAAGATAATGCGATGGCGGCAAGGCATGAATATGGGTAAAAAACTGCTGATTGTGTTTCATAATATCGCCCCAAAGCAAATACTCCACCACAGCGTTTTTGTTGATTTCTTTTGCGTTTTCATCTACCTCGTGCAAAAGTCGGCTTTGAGAGGAAACCGCCATGGAATTTACTGTGTAACAATAAAATAACGGGCGATTTCCAAAATGGTCTCTTGCTGCAAGGAGTTGTTTTTTTTCATTATCCACAAGTATCAACGACCAATAGCCTTCCAAATCCGCAAAGCAATTTGTTCCGCTATTGACAAATAAGGCAAGAACAATCGCTGCATCATTATTCGTATCTGCTGGACGGGAAAATACGGGTATTTTTTCCCATAACTCCTTTTTATTAAACAATTTCCCGTCAAAAACGAGGTGGTATCGCGGGGTTTGTATCTGGGAAGAACTATTTTCATTGTCCATCATGGCGAGCGTAGCGAAACTATCCAGATTGTTTATTATAATTCTGGATTGCTTTGGGCTATCTCCCTTCGCAATGACGTTGTATCGTTTTTTAATTATGGCAATCATAAAAACGCACAGCAAATAAATAATTAATAAAACTCATAATTCTTTTTCCTTTTTTTAAAATTTCAGACTAAAACCCAGCCCATTACTTGTTGCTCCAATTTGCAAACTGACGGCAGTCTTTGGCAAGCCTTTGTTGTAAATTTTTGCCGCATCGGAATAATGGGATTGGTATTTTGTTTTGGTAATGGGTATCATGATTCCTGTTACAATTCCTGCTCCACATAAAATAAGACCCGCTGCAAGCCATGCTTCCGTATTATCCGTATAACCCAAAATATACAATGGCATTAGTGCGATAGCTCGACCAAATGATACAATTGCTATTGTGCCGCCAATGCCTATTAACACGCCCGTTGAGATCTTCATACCTGCATTGACACTTTTCATGCTATTCCCTCTTTCCCAAGACTCGAGAGCCGAAGGATTGCTACGTAGAATTTTCCTAACTTCTTTTTCCAACAATCTGTTATTGTCTAAATAAAAAGCATTATCGCTTTTAAAAAACTTTAATTTCTGTTGTGCCAAAGCCACACCATGAACACAAAATATGGCTACAAATACAATTACTAATTTCTTCATTTTTTATATTTTTAATACGATTTGCAAAGATACCATTTTTTTTCAATTTTGTCTTGAACTATGATTTTCCTGATTGTATGATGAACTAAGGTTGTCAAAAAAAGAAAATCATAGTTCAAGACAAAATTGAAAAAAAATGGTATCTTTGCAAATCTAAAATTGTAAAGGATAAAACATGTTTGATTTAAAATCAATTCTCTCTCCCGTTCTTGCGGGAAAAGTTGGTTTGCATCAATGCAAAAAAGCCAATCAAGTTGGGTGCAAAATAAGCATCCATACCGAAGATTATTTCCCTGATTTAGAACAGGTTAAAATAGCTCTTATCGGGGTGGAAGAAGAACGGGCGGCGGTCGATAATGCCGGTTGTGAAACGGCACCCGATGCCATCCGGACGGCGTTTTACCGCTTGTTTGCCCCGAAAAACATGCCTCAAATTGCCGATTTGGGCAACCTGAAAATCGGAAACGCAATAAACGACACTTATACCGTGTTGAGTGAAACGCTCGCCGCATTGATTAAAGAAGATATTATTCCGATTGTTCTCGGTGGTAGTCAAGACCTTACATACTCAAACTATCTCGCTTACGAACAACTCAACCGCGTGATAAACATTACGGCGATTGACCCGTTGTTCAATCTGGGCGAAGAGCTGCAACCGTTGAAATCCAACACCTATCTGCATAAAATCATTTTGCGGCAGCCCAATTTTCTGTTCAATTTCAGCAACATAGGCTATCAAACCTATTTTGTGGATGCCGAAGAGGTCGATTTAATGGAAAAACTGCTTTTCGATACGCACCGATTGGGCTTGGCAAAAGCCGATTTGGTGGAATGCGAGCCGATTATCCGCAACGCCGATATGCTTTCGTTGGATGTTTCTGCCATTCGCTTTTCCGATTCGCCGGGCTGCAATCTGGTTACACCCAATGGATTTAGCGGGGAAGAAATCTGTAAACTCGCACAATTTGCGGGGGCGAGCGACAAACTTTCCTCTTTTGGCATTTACGAGTACAATCCCCTTTGCGACATCGCCAACCAAAGTGCAATCCTCATTGCGGAAATGCTGTGGTATTTTATAGATGGCGTATCGCTCCGCACAAACGACACTCCCGATATGGTAAAGAACAATTTTTACAAATATTTTGTCTCCCTGCACGAAAACGCTTACGAGATAATCTTTTACAAAAGCATGACCAGCGGTTTGTGGTGGATGGAAATCCCTTTGCAGAACTCGGAGCAGTCCAAATACAATCGGCACTACATCGTTCCCTGTTCGCACAAAGATTACCTAACCGCTTGCAATAACGAAGTCCCCGAACGCTGGCTGCAGACTTATAGGAAAATTCAGAAGTGATAGTTGTTTTTCTATTAAAAAAATTATATCTTTGCAAAAAATATAGAAATTACATAAGTATTCATTAAAAAATTAAGAGAAATGAAAAAATTATTGTTTTTATCCGTGTCTATGGTGCTTGTTGTAGGCGTAAATGCGCAATTTACAAAGACCATACCGTTTGTCCCCGGTGAGGCTATATCAGCCCCCAATCCTCAAAAAATGGAGAAAGAATTTGCCAACTATGCGGCGGAAGACATCTCTTGTTCCCATCACGCTACATTCCCAAATGTTTCCGAAGTTAGGAAGAAAAGACAGAAAAGCGGCAGTTATACGCCATTTGGTTATATATCATCTACTACGTATGCAGCTAGTATTGCAGGAAATGCGGGTGTTATATGGGGCAATGGAAATCCTTATTCTTCTGTTTCTCCATTGTTCCCCGATTCTTTGGCATCTTCGCATTTTATCATTACCAATGCTCCTGCAAATAGCTTTAAAAGACCATTCCATCCAGCTATCGGATATACGTTTGACCCTTATTCAAGATCGTTTGACGCTACTTTGACAGACAGGTTGTTTGAAGACCCTATTACGAAAGAACTATGCGGGTACAGCATAGATACTCTGCTTATATATGGAGAATACCGCATGGCAAACTACAATCCGAACAGTCCGGATACGTTGCGGATTTTCCTTTCGCATTATAATAATTATAACTATCCTAACGGCAACCCTGACCCAAGGAAAGGAAACGAATATTTTACTTTAACTTTTTCTTCCTATGGAACACGTATTCATGTTCCTATAGTAGAATATGATAATAGAAACAATATTGCACAAAAAGGTCCTGTTACAAAGCCTGCCGCAGCAAGTACGGTGGCTATAGATTATATTTTATCGGATAAAGATTCTGCTAATTTACCATTAGGGCTCATTGGGTATAGGGTTATGACTATTCCGGTTGCCGATTATATTGGTAACAGTTTTGAAGTACCTGTTGGCTCTGTAACCAGTGTTATCATGAAATTTATCCCTGGATATAATTATAGCAACGGTGATACCATCCGAAAAACTTCTTATAACAGTGGATCAGGAGCTTATGTTGCCGATGAAATAAGACAAAATGTATTTTCGGTAGCAACTATTAATAATGATCAATATTTTGAAAACTTTCTTGATTGGGGTGGTGGCTATAATGGACGCTTAATGGAAAATCAAGATGTGAGGTATGATATGGATATTGCCAATAAAAATGCTACTTGGAACCCCGATCACCATTCGGTATATAATTTCCTGTATTATGCTATTCCATGTGTATATATGCATGTTTCCACCGATGAGGACTGGTGGAACCCCAATCCGCCGCCAGTTCCAATGTACACTATACGAGGAAATATAAGTGCCAACGGCAGTCCGCTCACAGGGGTAAAGATCGCCTGTTCCAATGGCGGGTCGGCAACTACCGATGCAAACGGCGGCTATTCCATAACCGTCGATAGCAACGAAACCGTAACATTGACCCCAAGTTTTTTAAAACATTATTTTACACCTCCATCTATTACGTGTTCCTCAGTTGCAGGCAATCTTACCAATCAGAATTTCACCGCTATACCTTTCCCGACTTATACGATACAAGGAACTGTAAGCTATATGGACGATCCGCTTGATGGAGTAACAATTACTTGTTCAAATGGAAGTTCAGTCATTACGGATATAAACGGTGAATACACCCTAACCGCAATCGACAGCGGAGAAACAGTAACGCTGACGGCAAGCATGGCAGGATATAATTTTAACCCTCCGTCCATTACCTGCTCCGATATTGCAGCCAATCTTACCGACCAAAATTTTACCGCCACACTTCCAACCTATACGGTGCAAGGATATACAAGATTTAATGGCAATCCGCTCGCAGGCGTAACGATTGACTGCTCTAATGGAAATTCGGAATTTACAAACGCTAATGGCGAGTACTATATAACCGTGGAACATGGCGATAGCGTAACCATAATACCAAGCTTGAACGGATATACCTTTAGCCCGTCATCTTATTTGCTTTTAGATGTTGCATCTAATTATACCGATGTGAATTTTACTGCCTCTGGAGTAGGTATTGCAACCATAATCAATAACAATTCTATTACGATTTATCCCAACCCTGTCAACAATCAATTGAAGATAGAAAGCGGAGAAAAAAGGGTAGATAAATTGGATATTATTGATATTACAGGCAAAGCGGTAAAAACGTATTTGTTTAATTCTCCGATAAATACAATTTTAGATGTTTCGGATTTGCAAAATGGCATCTATTTTATGGCTTTTTATAGTGAAGGGCAAAAAATAATGCGGAAAATGGTAAAGTATTCGTCAGAACCGTGATTTTTTTATAGTTTAAAATAAAGAAAATACAAAGGACACTAAATCAGTTTAGTGTCCTTTGTGGTTTAAAGAATTTAATCTTTTAAAATATAAAAACAAGCTGATGAAAATTACAGCAAACTATACGCCACCGTCAGTCCTGCCATGACAATAGCCACCATGCTCATCAATTTTATCAAAATATTCAAAGAGGGACCGGAGGTGTCTTTAAACGGGTCGCCGACCGTATCGCCGACAACGGTTGCCTTGTGATTGGCAGAGCCTTTGCCGCCGTAGTTGCCTTCCTCAATGTATTTTTTCGCATTGTCCCACGCTCCGCCGGCATTAGCCATAAATACCGCTAAAACAAAACCGGCACTCAATCCGCCGACCAATAAGCCCATTACGCCTGAAACGCCAAAGATAAGTCCCGTAACAATCGGTGCAAGAATGGCAAGAATCGAGGGAAGAAGCATTTCCTTTTGTGCACCACGTGTAGAAATTTCCACACAACGTGCATAATCGGGAGTGGCTTTTCCTTCCATAATGCCCGCAATTTCACGGAATTGGCGGCGAACTTCTTCCACCATTTTTTGAGCAGCACGCCCCACCGCATTCATTGTCAAACCGCAGAAGACAAATGCCATCATCGAGCCGATAAACATGCCTATCAACACTTTAGGATTCATTAAAGTTACTTGATAATAATCCATCAAATCCAAAATATTTGCTTCGGAAACGGCTTTCATCGTGCCGTCTGCCATTTTTATAAACTCCTGTCCGATATGAATCAATCCGATTTTAATTTCTTCAATATAAGACGCCAACAATGCCAAGGCAGTCAAGGCAGCTGAACCGATGGCAAAGCCTTTTCCCGTTGCGGCTGTGGTATTTCCGAGAGCGTCCAGTGCATCGGTACGTTTGCGTACTTCGGGGTCTAAATGGCTCATTTCTGCGTTTCCGCCTGCGTTATCGGCAATAGGACCGTAAGCATCTGTGGCTAAGGTAATTCCCAAAGTGGAAAGCATTCCCACTGCTGCAATGCCGATACCGTAAAGTCCCTGACTGATATTTCCCGCCGAAAGAAGATTGTGTATATCGAATCGAATCGCACAAAGGAAAGAAAGAATAATCGCCGTTGCAATGGTCAAAACGGGAATAAGCGTGGAAAGCATACCCAGTCCAATGCCCGAAATAATTACCGTTGCGGGTCCTGTTTCCGCACTTTGGGCAACACGGCGAGTCGGTTTATAAGAATGCGAAGTGTAATATTCGGTGGATTGTCCGATGATAATCCCCGCTACCAAGCCCGTAATTACCGAAAAAGACAAGCCAAACCAATTGGGAATTTGCAATAAATACAAAATGCCGAAAGTGGAAATGGCAATCAAAAGCGAACTGACATTTACTCCCAGACCCAAAGAACCCAACAGTTGCTTCATGTTTGCACCTTCTTTGGTGCGAACCAGAAAAATACCAATAATGGAAAGGAAAATACCGATTGCCGCAATCAACATGGGGGCAAAAACGGCTTTCATTTGTATTTCGGGACAAGCCATAAACGCAGCTGCTCCCAAAGCAGCCGTTGCTAAGATAGAACCGCAATAACTTTCGTACAAATCGGCACCCATACCGGCAACATCGCCCACATTATCGCCCACATTATCAGCGATAGTAGCGGGATTGCGAGGGTCGTCTTCGGGAATGCCTGCCTCTACTTTTCCTACCAAATCGGCACCTACGTCGGCGGCTTTGGTGTAAATACCTCCGCCTACGCGGGCAAACAACGCCTGCGTGGACGCACCCATGCCAAAGGTCAGCATGGTCGTGGTGATGATAATCAATTTTTGCGAACCTGTAGCATCAACAAACGTTTCTAACACGATGTACCACAGCGAGATGTCCAACAAGCCCAAACCCACAACGACCAGACCCATTACCGCACCGCTGCGGAAAGCCACCCGCAAGCCTTTGTTGAGCGATTGACTCGCCGCAAAAGCCGTCCGTGCCGAAGCATAAGTGGCTGTTTTCATGCCGAAAAAGCCCGCCAAGCCCGAAAAGAATCCGCCCGTTAGAAACGCAAACGGCACCCACGGATTTTGAACACCAAGTCCATACGCCAAAAAGGCAAAAAACAAACACAACACCACAAACACAATGGTAACAACCTTATACTGTTGTTTCAAATACGCCATTGCACCTTTACGGACGTGCAAGGCAATTTCCTGCATCCGTTCCGTCCCTTCACTCTGCTTTTTCATTTGGCGGAAAAAGTAAAACGCAAACCCCAACGCCACAACAGACGCAAGCGGTATTAACCAAAAAATGGGAAGTATGTTACTCATAATCAGATAAATTTAATTTTATTAAGTTAATTTATTTAAAAATGCAAAGATACAGTTTTAATTGAAATTATTTTTTGTTTTTTCTTTGTTATTTCATAAAAAGATATAGTATCTTTGCAAATAACATAAAACTATAGAACATAGAAATACTAAAAGGTTAAAAACAAGTTTAATCTTAATCCTTCCAAAACCAGTTTTCAACAAAAAATAGTTCAATCCGAAGAAAAACAATAAATAAAAATTATTTTACTGATAATAAGATTGTTATAAAAATATCTCAAAATTGCTCATTAACATTCATTTGTTAATTCAATTTGTTTTCAACATATTTATTTTGTTTAAAGAATAGAAAATCAGTGTTTTACTTCTTTTTTCATTTTTTTATTAACAGGACGATGTTTAATGAGTTTAATAAATAAAAAAATGTTATCTTTGCAGCTGACGTACATTGACATGGATTTATCCCTTTTATTGGGCGATTTTAGCGATAAAAAAGCCTTATAGGTATCGTAAGAGTCTTATTTTTAGTGTTTTGGCAAGGTTGCCTTTTTTTGGGAAGACAAGTGGGATTTAGTGGGATTTAGTGGGTAAATTTATGAAAATGATGCGAAAAAGATAAAAAAGCGAGTTTATGTTTTTACAAGAAGGTACAACAAACAGCACGATGGATGCGAAAGGGCGGTTTTTACTGCCGGCGGCAATTCTGCGGGAAATTCCGGCGGAGGACGAAGGTCGTTTTGTCGTAAACCGCAGTTCGGAAAAATGCCTAACTATCTATCCCATACACGTTTGGAACCGTTATAAAGCCAAAATGAACAAACTGAACAGTTTCAAACCAGAGGTGCGGCGGGCGATACGGTATTTTATGGGCAGTGCCAAGGAAGTAAAATTGGACAGCAAAAACAGACTGTTGATTCCGCAACCCTTGAAAGAATACGCTCTTTTGGAAAAAGAATTGCTGATTTCGCCCATGAACACCTACATAGAAGTCTGGAATCCAAAACTTTACGATGAGGAAATGAACCGATTTAGCGAAACCGAACCCGAAATAATTAACGAAATAGCAGAAATGATTTTTGAAGATGGAAAATTCTTGGAAGACCTATCATAATCCGGTATTGCTCGCCCCAAGTGTGGAAGGGTTAAACATCAATCCCAGTGGGGTTTATGTTGATTTGACCTTTGGTTCGGGGGGGCATGCCCGTGCTATTTTGGCAAAACTCGGAGACAAGGGCAAACTGTTTGCCTTTGACCAAGATTTGGACAGCAAAATCAATCAGGTAACCGATAGCCGTTTTACACTTATCAATCACAATTTCAAATACATAAAAAACCATTTGCAGTTTTACGGCGTCGAAAAAGTAGATGGTATTTTGGGCGATTTGGGTGTGTCTTCCCATCAGTTCGATTGCGGAGAACGGGGTTTTTCCACACGTTTTGACGGTCCGTTGGACATGCGGATGGACACGCGAAAGGGGATAAAAGCCGCCGATATTTTGCAAACCTACTCCGAAAACGAACTGAGCAAACTGTTTTATCAGTACGGGGAAATCCACAATGCCAAGCGTTTATCAGCACTGATTGTGGAAAAACGGGCGGAAAAGCCGTTCTCCACATCAAGAGATTTTATTGAGCGGATACAGGCTTGTGTTCCCAAGCAAAAAGATTTTAAATATTTGGCACAACTGTATCAAGCACTGCGGATTACGGTCAATGACGAGCTGGGGGCGTTGCAATCGATGTTGGAGCAAAGCGTTGATTTGCTGCATAAAGGCGGGCGATTAGCAATCATTTCCTATCATTCGCTGGAAGACCGATTGGTGAAATTTTTTATGCGTAGCGGAAATTGGGAAGACAAAATAACAAAAGATTTTTACGGGAATGATTTATCGCCCTTTAAACTCATTCATCGGAAGGCAATTGTGCCTGATGAACAGGAAGTTGCAGAAAATAATCGAAGCAGAAGTGCAAAATTGCGGATAGCGGAAAAGAAATAGTTAAAGCGTTAGAAGTTAAGGAGTTGCAAGTTACAAGAAGTCAAACAAATAAGCAAATCAACAATTAAACCATGGCAAATACATTTAAACCCAAAAAAGAAGAACCGATACAGGAACGGGAGCAACCCAGTCCGCCCAAACAATCGCCCCGCCCGAAGGCAAAATCGCCCCGTGCCTCCCGCCCTGTGCAAGGAACGGGCATACACAAAGGGATAAAAACCCTCCGCAAAGGCTTTGAAAGTATTTTTGGCGGCGGCATTTTGCAGAAAATAAATATACGTAAAAACTGGGGATTTATTTTATTCGTTGTCGTGCTGGTTATTATACTGATTAACAGTAATTTAAAAATCCAATCGAAACGATTGCAGATAGAAAAATTGAAAAAAGAGGTTATTGTTGCCAAAGATGAAGCGATGGATGCCGTAGAAAAATGGTATAACATTGATAAACAGAGAGAAAAAGAAGTTTTGAAGGAAGGAGAAGAACGGGGTTTTCACAACAACGGCTATCTCCCTTACATTGTAGAGGTGGAAAAAAGTAAAAAATAAAAAGAAAAGACATGCGAAGATTTAACGGAGGAATTTTAATTACATATATCTTATTGATAATCATTGGTATAGCGTCTATATACCGCATTATTCACTTGTCCGTTTCGATGGGCGATTACTACAAGGGGATTTTCCCCGAAGACTCGACCGTTACGGTGGAAGGACGGACATTTCGGATGGAAAAAGGCATGGAACTCGGCAGGCGAGGCAATATTTTATCGGACGACCGCACGATTTTGCTCTCTACCGTTTTTGTCTATGATTTGTATTGGCGACCGTCTTACATTTATCCCCGCAATGATTCGCTTTTTTTGGCAAAAGCGGACTCGTTGATATCGATTTTTCACCGAATCAATCCCAAAAAATCAATAGAAGAATACAATAAACTCATCAAGGATGACTACTTGAAATATCGAGAGGCATACGCCAATGCGGAGCGGAAAACAAAGGACAAAGACAAGGCAATTCGAGCGGAAGGCAAAAAAGAATTGGAGGCGTTGCGGGATAAATATGTGCTGATTCAAGTGTCCAACATTGAACAGCCGTCCAAGTGGGTAAGGCAGCGGGATATAAATGAAATTGATACGTTGTTTAAAAAATGGAGGGGAAGTTCTTCATTTCGAGGAGGTTGCCAAAAAGACCAGCGGGAAGTTCGCCGCCAATTGACGGGCGGTTATCCTTCTTCCGTTTTGGGAACTTTTAAAAAGGAAAAGGGCGAAAAACAGTATTCCTATCGCGGCATAGAGGGTTACTACGACTCGCTGTTGGCTGGGGAATCGGTTTCCAAACGGATTTTGAAAGTAAACGGCATCACCGTCCGATTGAAAGAAAACAAGAGCATTTCTCCCATAGACGGACATAGCATCGTTACCACGATAGATAATGATATTCAGCGAGTTACAAGAGATGCTTTGAAAACATGCCTGATGGAAGACCTTTCCGCTGCCTGGGGTTGTGCCATGGTGATGGAAGTGGAAACGGGACAGATTAAGGCGATTGTCAATCTGAATAAAAGCGGCGGCGTATGCGAAGAAATGACCGACCATGCCACTACGGAATGTTTTGAGCCGGGTTCTACCTTTAAATTGATGACCCTTATTGCGGCGTTGGAATCGGGGAAGGTGGACACCAATACGCAGGTGCCTTGCAAAAAAGGCGACCTTCCGCTGTGGGATGCCTTTGCACGGTCGGACAACAAGGGCTTGTATCATGCAGCAAAAATGGGCTATCCCGACATCTACGCTTTCGGGGCTGCCCTTACCAAAATGGGGCTGCACAACGATTTGAAAATTGAAACTGCCAACGCAAAAACACCCCGATTGAAAAGCATTACCCAACGCGAAATCGACTACGACAGAATGACGCACGGATACAGCATCCAAGTGCCGCCCATTTACATGCTTGCCTATTACAATGCCATAGCCAACAACGGCGTGTACGTAAAACCGACTTTGGTGAAGGCAATTATTTCGCCTGAGGGAAAAATGCAAGAAAACAAGATTGATACGACGCAAAAACGGCTGTGTTCGGCTAAAACCGTTGAGAAGGTGCAACACTGTTTGGAAATGGTTGTGGGGTCGGAATCGGGAACGGCAAGACGGGCACAAGATGCTCGTTTTAAGGAGGGAAAGAGAAATCAGGAAGAGGCTGTTCGCCCGCTTATTGCGGGAAAAACGGGAACGGCTTTTATCTATGATGAGAAAGCAAGACGCTATTCCGATGTCTTAAAAAACTCTTCCTTTATTGCTTATTTTCCGGCAGAAAATCCGAAGTTTACCTGTTTGGTTTTGGTCTCAAAAACCTATTTAGATGCGAGTTATACGGCGGTGCTGGTGTGTAAAGAGATAGCCGAAAAATTGATTAGCCATTATGATGAAAAAACGGAATCGGTGAAAAAGAAGGATTTTCCTACCGCCGAATTTGGTTATGGAAAGGACATGAAAACCATTTACAAGGAATTGGACATCGAGGCAAAATCGGCGGTAAACGACAACAAATACCTCTCCGCACTATGCGATGCCGACAGCAATATCGTGTTTCGGGCAAAAGATTTGAAGCCCAATTTGTCGGAATCGCTCCGCAAGGCAACCGCCAAAGATGCTGCCGATATTTTGGAAAAACAAGGGTATAAGGTGCAAATTCGCGGGGTGGGGAAAGTGAGTGATATACAGACCAATGGGAAGACGGCGGTAATAGTTTTGAATTAAAAATTAAGAGAATATGAGAACCGTAATTAAAACACTGAGTATTGCAACATTTTTATTAGCAACGATGACGGTTGCAAGCATCTGTTATGAGGGAATGATTTTGAAATGGTTTTCGTATGTGGGAGTTTTCATTCTTCTGACCGATGTGTTTTTTCTAATTACAACTGTTGTCGGAGTATTTTATTACAAAAAGAATAAGTTACTGTTTTACAGTTGTTTAACATCAATATTTATCATTCTAATTGGAATAATCATAAGTCTGATTTTCGGAAAAAATATACCAAAAATTCTCTTTTTGCTCTGGGAATTTTACATTTTATATTTCTATGGAATGGTTGTTTGTAAAAAATTGTGGCAAAAAAGAGAAGTTAATAATCAAAATTCAGACAAATGAAAACGATAAAAGAATTGATACTCAATATTTCAGCCCCCATTAGTCCTCCCAAAGGGGGGAAACTCCCCTCCTTCGGAGGGGCTGGGGGAGGCGAACAAAAAATCGTCGGCATTGCCTTTAATACGCGGGAGGTGAAAAAAGATTATTTATTTGTCGCACAGCGGGGAACAAAATTTGATGGACATAATTTTGTAAATCAAGCAATTGATAAAGGTGCGGTTTGCGTGGTGGTGGAACAACTGCCCGATAGAATAAACCCAAATGTTTGTTATTTGCAAGTGCCGTCTTCCGATTATGCGTTGGGTGTGTTGGCAAGCAATTTTTACGATAATCCGTCCGAAAAATTGAATTTAGTTGGCATTACGGGAACTAACGGCAAAACGACCACTGCCACACTGCTTTATCGTCTTTTTTCAAATTTAGGTTTCAAATGCGGATTGTTGAGTACCGTTGAAAATAAAATCGGCGTAACTACCATTCAATCAACGCATACCACGCCGGATGCGGTGCAAATAAATCAATTGTTATTGCAGATGGTGGACGAAGGCTGCGAATACTGTTTTATGGAAGTCAGTTCGCACGCTATTGTGCAGCAACGTATTGCAGGACTGTATTTTACAGGAGGAATTTTTACCAACATTACCCACGACCATTTGGATTATCACAAAACATTTAAGGAATACATCGCCGCTAAAAAACTGTTTTTTGACAATCTGCCCAAAACGGCATTTGCTTTAACCAATATGGACGACACCAACGGCAAGGTGATGTTGCAAAACACTAAGGCTCAACGCAAAACATACAGTTTGCAAACTATAAATTGCGATTTCAAAGCCCGAATAAATGAAAATACGTTGGACGGAATAAATATGAGTATTGACAATCAAAATGCTTGGTTTCAATTGGTTGGGAAGTTTAATGCGTATAATTTGCTGTCTGTGTATGCGGCGGCGATGCTATTGGGCATGGAAAAAGAAGATGTTTTGCAAAAAATGAGTTCGCTCGAATCGGCGGAGGGCAGGTTTTCCGTGTTGCGCCGAAATGGGGTTACGGTCATTGTGGACTACGCACATACGCCTGATGCACTGTTGAATGTACTCAATACGATACGTGAAATTCGGCATCAGGGGCAAAAAATCAGTACCGTTGTCGGTTGCGGCGGCGATAGGGATAAATCCAAGCGTCCCGAAATGGCTAAAATTGCTTATAATCTAAGTGATAAGGTCGTTTTCACGTCTGATAATCCTCGCAACGAAGACCCTAATGCAATTCTTAACGATATGCTAAAAGGCATTGAAAATGAAGATGATGTCAATATATTTATCAACCAAGACAGAAAACAGGCAATAAAACTTGCCATCACATCGGCACAAAAAACAGATATTGTGCTCATTGCAGGCAAAGGACACGAAAAATATCAGGAAATCAAAGGCGTGAAGTATGAATTTGATGATGTGGAGGTGGCATGGAAATATTTACGATTTTAAATTTTAGATTGATGAGAAAGTTAGTGATATTATTTTTGACGGTACTTATTGGAAGTTGTTCAAATTCAAAAACTTCGTGTGAAATTGATTTTAATATAAGTCAAGATAGCGTTGTTGTTGATAGTATAGTTGTTAAGGAACGACTTTTCAAATATTTATCTCATACACATAATTTCAAGCTCACTTTTTTTGAATATTACAGAGACAATTGGGCACAAGAACCGTATTGGGGTGATTGGTTTAGTGAGCATTATTGGAAAATTATAATTTATGATAAAAAGATGAATGTGGTTGATTCCATTCATCAGCCTGTACATGTGTTATTTTCAGAATCGATTTTTGAAGGAACAGATTTTTATCGTTCTTATATTACAGGAATAAATCAAAACAAAGAGGTTGTCGATAATTATCATGGAGATTTTATTGTCGCTGATTTCAATTTTGACTCAAAAAATGATTTTGCCATAATAAATGATATAGGCGGAAATGGAGGTCCTTTTTATAGTTATTATATTCAACAGAATGATAATAAATTTGTTTTGGATACATTTCTGACGGACTCGATGGTTTATTTTCCAACAAAAATAGATATTAAAAACAGACAATTGACCACATACATTCATGCAGGTGTATGTTGGATGGGAGCACATATTTATAAACTTGATAAAACAAATAAATGGAAAGAAATCAGCAATAGAATAATTGATGTATGTGAAGAATAACGCTTTCGACCTGTCAGGTTTGAAAAACCTGACAGGTCAATGGAACTTCCAGGTCGAACATTAAAAAAATACAAATTAAGAATTAAAAGATAGTAGAAATGAACGCCATAGAGAAATTAGAATACGGTAGAACTTATCATATATATAATCGTGGTATCAATAGCACGAATTTGTTCCTTTGTCAGAGGAACTATGAACACTTTCTCGAATTATATGCTAAATATATTCATCCAATTGCGGATACTTATGCGTGGGTTTTGCTAAAAAATCACTTTCATTTATTGGTAAGAATAAAAGAGGAAGAAGATATGCCCTATTTATCTCTTCCAACAGACCTGTCAGACTGCGTAGCAGCTGACAGCGTCAATGAAAATAATATGAATGGGACACTGACAGGTTCTATCGAACGCTGTCAGGTCGGTTCCTGTCAGGCTAAAAAAGCGAATCCGACACGGCAATTTTCGCATCTTTTCAATGGATATGCCCGCTATTTCAATTTAAAAACAAACCGTCACGGTGCGCTTTTTGAAAGACCATTCAAGCGAATCAAGGTAGATAATGAAAAATATTTTTGCAGATTGGTGAATTATATTCACTATAATCCAGTAAAACACGGTTTAGCAGACCATATTTTGCATTGGGGATGGTCGTCATACTTGAGTATTATATCTGTAAAACCTACCCGTGTGAGTAGAGAGATGGTACTGGGATACTTTGATAATAGGGCAAATTTCATAGCCTATCATCAACAGCAGAGTGATTTGAGAGATATTGAAAATTTATTATTAGAATAATTATGAGGAATTTAATGAAATTGGATACTATTTTTTCAACTTGGCATCAACCTGTCAGAGTAGGCAGACCTCAACCTGTCAGAGTCGATAGACCTGACAGGGTTGAAGTTCGCGCATTTTTTTCGACACTGTCAGCTGCTTTGCAGTCTGACAGGTCGCAATGGATAAATCTAAAATCGTAAATCTAAAATAAAAATTATATGTTATATCATCTTATCAATTGGTTGCGGCAAACGTTTGACATTCCGGGAGGAAGGCTGTTTGAGTATATTTCGTTCCGCACGGCGATGGCAGGGCTATTATCCCTGTTTTTATCAATTATTATCGGAAAATATGTTATTAAAATTCTGCAAAAGAAGCAGATAGGCGAAGAAATCCGCGATTTAGGACTCAGCGGACAAATGGAGAAAAAAGGAACGCCGACTATGGGCGGAATCATTATTTTGTTTAGCATACTGATTCCTGTGTTGTTGTTCAACAAGTTGAATAATATGTATATAATCCTGATGATTGCTACAACGGCGTGGCTCGGATTGCTCGGATTTTTAGACGATTACATCAAACTTGTGAAGAAAAACAAAAACGGATTGCCCTCAAAAATCAAACTTTTGGGTCAATCCTTGTTGGGTTTGGCGGTGGGATTGGTCTTGTTTTTCCATCCCGATGTGGTGATTAAGGAAAAAGAACCCAACCCCGATTACGTGAAAACGGAGGAAGTTTTCAGGGTGGAAAACAGTCCGATTGTGGATAAATATAAGCAGGTAGAAATCACCAAATCTACCAAAACGACCATTCCGTTTGTCAAAAATAATGAGTTTGATTATGCTATACTGCTGAAATGGGTCGGCGATGATTATCAAAAATGGGCGTGGTTGATTTACATTCCCATTATCATTTTCATTATTTGTGCGGTAAGCAACGGGGCAAACCTCACCGACGGACTTGACGGCTTGGCAATCTCCACATCGGGCATTATCGGGGCGACGCTTGGGGTGCTGGCATACGTTTCGGGAAACACGATTTTCGCTGATTATCTGAACATTATGTACATTCCAAACACGGGGGAATTGATGATTTTTACCGGTGCGTTGGTCGGTGCCTGTCTGGGATTTTATTGGTGGAATTCCTATCCTGCCAAAGTTTTTATGGGCGATACCGGCTCGCTGGCGTTGGGCGGAATCATTGCCGTTTTTGCGATAATTATTCGTAAAGAGTTGTTAATCCCGATTTTATGCGGAATATTTTTTGTACAGAGTATTTCCGTCATTATGCAGGTCGCCTACTTTAAATATACCAAGAAAAAATACGGCGAAGGCAAACGGATTTTCCTTATGACGCCCATTCACCATCATTATCAAAAGAAGGGAATACACGAGGCAAAAATTGTGCAACGATTTGTTATTGTTGCCATTATACTCGCCATTGTAACGATTGTAACTTTAAAATTGAGGTAAAAATGGAAAAGTTACGAGTTACGAGTTACGAGTTACAAGGGGCTACAATTTGTAGTCGGTTGAAAAATGAAACGGTTACAAATTGTAACCAGTTGAAAAAAGGAAAAAATAAAGTGTCCTGTAATTTGGGACAGTTGAAATTGCCTGAACAAAACGGCGGTTTCAAGTGGGGGACAATTTGTCCCCTATTTGAAGCAAAAAGAGTATTAAGTATTGAAAATGAAATAATTACACAAGAATAATCATTAAAAAATAATAGTATATGAAATTTGAAGATTTAATGATAGAGCCTAAACCGGCAATGGCGGCACAGGCGGAAATTTTGGAAAACCGACTTGTCGCTATTCGCAATAGAGACAGACAACAAAATGCGGCAAAAATTATCGAACAAGACGCTCACAGAAGGGAATCCGTTACGCGGTTTAGAGGCGTAAACTTTGTAAATGATTCCAAATCGGAGAGCATCAACGCAACCTATTTTTGCTTGAAAACCCTGCCCGCCGATATTGTCTGGATAGCGGGCGGAGACGACAAGGCAATAAATTATCAAGAATTAACACCGCTTGTCTTGGAAAAAGTGAAAGCATTGATTTGCATAGGAACGGACAATTCCCGCTTGATAGAAAGTTTTGAGCAGTACGTCCAACCCATCTACCAATGCCGTAATATGGAAGAAGCCGTAAGGAAAGCGTTCTACGCTGCAAAACAGGGAGATACGGTGCTTTTATCCGCCGCCTCGCCCTGCGGAACAGAATTTGAAAATTACCAAGAACGCGGAAACGCTTTTAAAAAGGCAATAGCACAGTTGTGATAAAATTAAGAATGAAAAATTAAAAATTAAGAGAAATGGATAAAATGATTAGTATGATAAAATGGGAAACGGTATTACGTCATTGCGAGGGCGATAGCCCGAAGCAATCCAGAAATACAGCGGAAATTCTGGATTGCTTCGCTACGCTCGCAATGACGTACCCGTCTAAAACTCCTCTCCCGAAGAGGGAGGCTGTGTGGGGGCTTAATTCTGGATTGCTTCGCTACGCTCGCAATGACGTACTACCTAAAATCATACAACATCACACTAATCAAAAAAATCAAAGTTCAGACAAAGGCAAAAAATCAAATAAACAACAAATAAACAACAAATAACCAAATCAACAAATTAACAAATCAACAAAAAAAAAGAAAGATGGAATCAAAAGTAGAAAAAATAAAAGCGTTTATTCGCAGGGATAAGGGCGATAAGGTGATATGGGTCGTAGCCTTGTTGTTGTGCATAGTGTCGGTATGTGCTGTTTACAGTACGGGTTCAAAATTGGGCGACCCCTACCATCGGGAGAGCCTGTGGTTTCTCTTCCGAAAACATGCCTTATTTTTGGTAGTGGGAGTTGCTATTATGTTTGTTTTCAGTCAATTAAACTTTCGATTGCTGGGGAAATTCTCCCGCGTCCTACTGCTCATTGCCGTGGTTTTGTTTGTCTTGACCATCGCTTGGGGAATTAGCGATTCGGGGGCAAAACGCAGCATTAGCATTCTCGGTTTTGAGTTTCAAACCATTCATGCCATAGAGGTTTTATTCGTTATTTATATGGCTCAATGGATTGCGTTGGTGCGGAATAACATCAACAATTGGAAGCGGGTCTATCTTCCGATGCTGCTGTTTATCGGCGTGATGTGCATGTTGATTAGCACGCAAAAAACGTCTGCGGGGGTGATATTGGGCATTACGTGCATGGTGATGCTGTTTTCTTCGCAACTTCGGGCGAAATACATTGCGGTTACGGTGTTGGGCGGCGGTGTGCTTATCGGTTTGTTGGTAACGGTTTTGTTTGTCAGTTCCATTGGGCATAAAGCCGAAGAAATTGGTCGGGCGGGAACGGCAAAATCCCGTATAGAACGATTTTTGAATAAAGACCAAGCCCATCGGGAAACCATTTTGACGGAGGCGGCAATTGCAACGGGAGGGTTCAATCCGGGAAATTCCGTTCAGACGGGAGCGGTTGACCAAAGTTATTCCGATTACATCTACGCCTTTATTGTGGAGGAATACGGCTTGGCGGTCGGTACGATTGTGGTATTGCTTTACCTTACATTGTTCTTCCGCGTGTATAAAATTACGCAGTACATCCAATCGTCTTTTGGCATGTATTTGGCATTGGGACTGGGTTTTTTGATTGTTTTTCAGGCACTTACGCATATATGCGTCTGCAACGGACTTTTCCCCAGCACGGGCGAAACCTTGCCGATGATTAGCCGCGGTGGAACATCTATTTTAATTACTTCTTTTTGTTTCTCTATTCTCCTGAATCTGAGCATAGAAGCGAAAAAAGATAAAAAGAAAATGAAGGAAAATAATGAATAGTTAAAAATTAAGAGAATAAAATAACATGAATATATTGTATAGATATTTAGGGATGTTTGTTTTCGGATTTTTGCTTGGAAATCAATGTTTTGCACAAGAAATAAAGACGGAAAATTTTTACGAGCAAATCAAAAATTACGACCTTTCAGTAGTGTTGATGACGGACAGTATTTTTATGGATTGGGGAAAAATTAAAAACCCCGAAATATTAGGATTTATTGGTGATGATTATCAGCGGTTTTATATTCATTTTATTTCTGTGATTCAAAATCCTGAAAATCCGTATGAATATTTTGCCTATGGGAAAACAAAAGTCAAAGAAAATATTTGTGAGTTTCAAGGAATTATAAAAATTATTTTGTCCGAATATGAAATTTATGATATGTCTGAAATCCATGAGGATTCTGAGATTTATGAAAGATTATATAATTTAAAACGAGGATTTGTTGATTGTGAAGTTATATTATATGAAGACCAAAAGCACGTACATTCTGGTTTTTTCAGCGGAAAATTGAAAAGTTATTTTTGCATTGATACCGTTACAGGAGTCTTCCGATATGATGATGTGGAATCTTATTCTGACAGTTTTGCAAACAATCAATTTACAGGTAATTGGACAAATTACAAAACAAACATTTCAAAAAAATGCAATTGGGGAAATTTTCGCATACCAGACAGTGGAGATTTAGATATTGGTGCGGGCTATTTTTACGTGGATAGTGAATATCAAAAAAATGGATGGGAAAACTACATATTGCTTTGGAGTGGTGATTATCAAGAAGATAGCCCCGAAATTCAAAAAGCCCTGCAAAAAGAAAATGAAAAATGGTGGAAATAGTTAAACAATTAATCAAAATGGATAAAATAATAAATGCCTTCGTCGATAAAATAACGGTACAGCGTCATTGCGAGGGCGATAGCCCGAAGCAATCCAGAAAAACAACGAATAATCTGGATTGCTTCGCTCCGCTCGCAATGACGTGCTACAAAAATACAAACTAACAACAAATAACCAAATCAACAAATAAATTATGACAAAACGAATGATAGTATCAGGCGGCGGCACGGGCGGGCATATTTTCCCTGCCATTGCCATTGCCAATGCGGTGAGGGAGCAGATTCCCGATATAGAAATCCTTTTTGTAGGTGCGAAGGGTCGCATGGAAATGAAACGCGTCCCCGAAGCAGGTTTTGCAATAGAGGGATTGGATATTTACGGCTTGCAGCGAAAAATAACGCTGAAAAATTTGTTTGAAAACCTGAAATTGCCGTTTCGTCTGTGGAAAAGCATGCGGCGGGCAAGGCAAATCCTGCGGGAATTTTCTCCCGATGTAGTGGTCGGTGTAGGCGGATATGCCAGCGCCCCAACGTTAAGGGCTGCCGTTTCGATGAAAATCCCTACGCTGATACAGGAGCAAAACTCCTATCCGGGCATTTCCAATAGGTTGCTGGCGGGAAAAGTAAACAAAATATGTGTTGCCTACGAGCATTTGGAGAAATTCTTCCCTGCGGAGAAAATTACCAAAACGGGCAATCCCATTCGGAAAGACCTTGTTGATTTACAGATAGATAAAGACGAAGCCTGCCGTTTTTTTGAATTGAATCCGACCAAGAAAACGCTTGCGGTGATAGGCGGAAGTCTGGGGTCACGAACCATCAATGAAAGTGTTGTTTCCTTTTGTAAAGAATTGACAGCAAACAACATACAGTTGATTTGGCAAACGGGAGAGTATTATTACAAGCAATTGCCGCAAAAATACAAAGAAATGCAAGGAATCACGGTTTTTCCGTTTATCAGCAGAATGGATTTGTTGTACGGCATTGCCGATGTAATCGTTTCGCGGGCGGGTGCTTTGTCCATTTCGGAGTTGTGCGTAGTGGGAAAACCTTGTATTTTAATTCCTTCGCCCAATGTGTCGGAAGACCATCAAACCAAAAATGCGAGTGTGCTTTCGCAAGCGGGAGCGGCAATACTCATTGCGGACAATCAAGCAAAGGAAAAACTAAAAAGTGCTGTTTTTGAGTTAATTAACGATGAACAGCATTGCGAGGAAATGAGTATAAATTTGAAAAAATTGGCATTGCCCCACGCTTCCAAAGCGATAGCGGACGAGGTGATTAAGTTAATTGAAAATGAAAAATGAAAAATTGAGAATTATGGATGGAAGAAATGTAAAGACGAGTCAAAATAAAATAATTCTGTATCAACGCGATAATTCTGTAGAATTAGAGGTATTGTTAGAAGAAGAAACGGTTTGGTTAACGCAAGCACAAATAGCAAAATTATTTGGCGTTAAACAACCTGCTATTTCTAAACACTTTAAGAATATATTTTTAAGCGAAGAACTTAATGAATTTTCAGTATATTCCATTTTGGAATATACTGCCGCAGATGGAAAAGATTATAAAACAGGATTTTATAATCTTGATGCTATTTTATCCGTTGGTTATCGTGTCAATTCCAAAAATGCAACTTTATTTCGTCAATGGGCAAATAAGGTTCTAAAAGACTACATTCTAAAAGGTTACGCCGTAAACGACCGATTGAAACTTCAGCAATACGATGATTTGAAACAAACAGTTAAACTGCTTTCAAATGTTATTCAAAACAAAGAAATTGAACTTTCGGCGGACGAAGCGACTGGTTTGTTGAAAGTTATTAGCGATTATACTTATGCACTTGATACACTGGATAGATATGATTATCAATCACTTGCGATAGAGGAAACGACCGAAAAAGTCTGTTTCCGTGCCACTTACGAAACGGCAATGGCTGCCATTGACACCTTGCGGAAAAAATTTGGCAGCGGCAGTTTGTTCGGCAGCGAAAAAGACCAGTCTTTCGACAGTTCAATAAACACAATTTACCAAACGTTTGACGGCAACGACCTTTACCCAAGTGTGGAGGAAAAAGCGGCGATGTTGCTCTATTTGGTTACGAAAAATCATTCGTTCAGCGATGGGAACAAACGTATTGCCGCCTTTCTTTTCCTGTGGTTTTTGCAAAATAACGGCATTTTATACAAGGAAAACGGACAAAAATTGATTGAAAACAATACGCTGGTTGCCCTCACGCTGATGATTGCCGAAAGCCGCACAGAAGAAAAAGATATAATAGTGAAAGTAATTGTAAATCTGATAAATAAAAATAACTGATGCTATGAATAAAATAGAAAACGTAGATAATTTGTATATCAAAAGCGAAAATCTTCTGCAAGATGCACAGCATATTATTGAAACTGCGCAAAATTTTGCATATAAGGTAGTTAATGTCGCTATGCTGCAACGAAACTGGCTGCTTGGCAAACGCATTTCCGAAGAAGAATTGCAAGGAAAAGACCGTGCAAAATATGGAGCAGAAATTATTAAAAAACTATCTGCCGACCTTACGCAAATTTATGGAAATGGCTTCGATAACAGCAATTTATATAAATTTGTGGAGTTTTATAAAAAATTTCCTGACATTTTCCACGCACTGCGTGGAAAATCTTCTGAAAACATTTTTCAATTACCAACTGGAGAATGTTCCGGTAAGAAATTAGACGCACCGCGTCTAAATTTGCCATTAAAGAAATTAGACGCACCGCGTCCAAAATCTTTTTCCTTACTCACTTGGACGCATTATAGAACGCTTTTGCAGGTAGAAGATAGCGATGCCCGCAACTGGTATGCACAAGAGGCAGCAGAGCAGACGTGGAGTACGCGAACCTTACAACGCAACATTTCCACCCAATACTATTTCCGATTGTTGCAATCACAAAATAAAGATTTGGTTAAATCGGAAATGAAACAAAAAACCTCTTCGTTTTTGCAAAATAAATTGGAATTTATCAAAAATCCTGTCGTGGCGGAATTCTTGGGATATGCTCCTAATTGCGATTTTACCGAATCGGAATTGGAGAAAAATATCATTGCAAATTTGCAAAAATTTATGATAGAACTCGGAAAAGGTTTTGCATTTGTGACTCGACAACAACATATTAGAACCGAAAAACAAGATTATTTTATTGATTTGGTCTTCTATAATTACATATTGAAATGCTTTGTACTCATTGATTTGAAAACGGAAAAAATTGATCACCAAGACGTTGGGCAAATGGATATGTATATTCGTATGTACGATGAGTTGAAAAGAACAGAAGGAGATAATCCAACGCTGGGAATTGTGCTGTGTGCCGATACGGACGAGGATATTGCACGCTATTCGATACTTCACGGAAACGAACAATTGTTTGCCTCCAAATACAAAACCTATATGCCTTCGGAAGAAGAACTGCGGGCAGAAATCGAAACGCAAAAAAGATTGTTTTATTTACAGCAAAATAGTAATAAATAATGCAGATTTATGATGAAATATAAAAAAGCAAAATACTTATATATAGTTATTTTTCTGATTTTCCCACTTATGGGATTTAGCCAAACAGAGGACGAAATAAAATCAATGCTCACGGGGAGAGGATATTATCGTTTTGGAGGAGTGGATTCTGCCACACAGAAAACCATAGTAGAAAATACTTGGGAAAAGATATATGATTATGATTACAACAAAAAATACGGTAAATTTAAAAAATCTGATTTATCTTCCATATTGACATTTGAAGGAGATACTTTTTCTTATAGATATTGTGAAAAAGACAGCCCAATTTTTCATGGAAAGTATGAGTTTAATTGGAATTTTCTATATTACGGCGATGAGTTTGATGAAAGTGCTTTTGAAATAATAGACTTGATAGACAATGAATATTTGATTGTAGAAAAACATCTGCAAATGGTGCGAAATAAGAAACGAGTTGATATTTATAAACTTAAAAGCACACATCATCGCGAGTTATACCAACGGCAAAATATGACGCAAATAGATAGAATGCCACATGAAAAAAGAGCTAAACAGATGCTTACAGCGGAATCGCAATTAGAAGATACAATTATTCCGTCTTCCATAGAGAAAGTTTGGAAATTAATTTATAGCTATGATAATAATAAAATATTCAAGTTAGAAAAGATAACATATGAAGTTACATTAGAATTGAAAGACGGAAAATTGTATATAAATAATTACTGTAGTGATATGTATTGTACAGGGCAGTATATTATTAATGGACAGATTTTATCTTACGTTTTAGACACTGGCTACACATATCATTACAAATTTGTAAATGGTGGATTCAATAATGAATATTTAATCATGGAGAGAATATGGAATATTGAACGATACAAAAATAAACCACAAAGACCTATTTCACGGATGTTATTCAAACGAATAGAGTAGTATTATAAGTTTTATCAAATCAACAAATAAAAGAAGAGATATGCAAAAACAAACAATATATTTCTTAGGTATCGGCGGCATAGGCATGAGTGCTTTGGCACGTTATTTTCGCAGCAGAGGAGCGGAGGTGTACGGCTACGACCGCACCCCAACGCCTTTGACCAAAGAATTGGAAAACGAAGGTTGCCATATACACTATACGGAGCAAATCCCCCCTTTTGAGGGCGGGGAGGTTAATTTGTGCATCTACACTCCTGCCATTCCGAAGGACAACCGCGAGTTTTTGTATTTCCAACAAAATAATATTCCGCTCATCAAGCGTTCTCAGGCGTTGGGAATGCTTGCGGCGGAGAAAACCTGTTTTGCGGTGGCGGGAACGCACGGAAAGACTTCGGTTACATCTATGATTGCACATATTCTGCACGGGGAACGACCGCTGACTGCCTTTATTGGCGGCATTTCCGTCAATTACAACAGCAATTTCATAGACGATGATAAGGCAGATATTATGCTTGTGGAGGCAGACGAATACGACCGTTCTTTTTTGAGTTTACATCCTGATATAGCGGTAATTACAGCAATGGATTCCGACCATTTGGATATTTACGGCGATGAACGCCAATTGCAAAAATCCTTTGATGAGTTTGCCCACCAGATAAATCCCAATGGCTTTTTGGTAACAAAGTCCGAACTTGTCTCAAAAATTTCGGCATCGTGCGGAATAAAAACCTACAGTTTGGACAATCCGCAAAGTGATTATTATATACAAAATTTGATTATTGATACGGGAATTCCTCATCGTCATTGCGAGGGCGATAGCCCGAAGCAATCCAGTGAAAATCAATCTTCTGGATTGCTTCGCTACGCTCGCAATGACGTTATAACGCCAACTCCCCCTCCGAAGGAGGGGGCGGGGGGGAGGCTTAATTCTGTCTTACAATTCGATTTAGTTACTCCCAACGGCACAATCAGGGATATTTCAATCTCCAAAATCGGCTTGCACAATGTAGAAAATGCGGTGGCGGCAGCGGCGGTATGCGATTTGGCGGGTGTAAATCCGAGCATCATAAAGCAACAATTGGAGTCGTACAAGGGCGTAAAACGGCGGTTTGAGTACATTATTCAGCGGAACGATTTCACGTATATCGATGATTATGCACATCATCCGCAGGAAATAGCGGCGTGCATCGCCTCCATCAAAATGATGTATCCAAACAAAAAAATATGTGGCGTTTTTCAACCGCATTTGTTTAGTCGAACACGCGATTTTGCCGATGATTTTGCACAAAATTTGGAAGCGTTAGATACAGTAATTCTGCTTGATATTTATCCCGCACGGGAATTGCCCATTGAGGGCGTAAATTCTCAACTATTGCTCGACAAGATAAAAAAGGAAAAGAAAATGTTGGTAAAAAAGGAAAATTTAATCGAATGTTTGAAAAATATACAACCCGAAATTCTCGTTACTATGGGTGCGGGCGATATTGATAGATTAGTAATGGAAATTAAAAACGCCTTTAAATAGATAACAATATGAATATAAAGAAGATAGTGATTTACGCAGCGGCAATGCTTATCCTGATAGGCTGTTTTGTCTGTTACGCCATTTTGACCAAAGACCAGCGGTACAAGGAGGTGGTATTTGACATTGCCTACCCTTCCGATACGCTGTTTACGTCGATGGAGTTGGATAGTTTTGTCCGCAAAAATTGCCCTGTTGTGGTTGGAAAATTGACCGACAGTGTCAATTTGGTCGATTTTGAGAAAAAATTGAAGGAATATCCCTACTTGGAATCGGTGGATATTGTTACCAATCAGGGCATTGTAACGGTGAAGGCGAAACAGGAAAAGGTGATAGCCAAAGTCTTCGGCACGGGCGAGAAACGGTTTTATTTGGCGAAAAGCGGGAACATTTTGCCCGAAAGTCCGCTTGCTGCGGGTCGGGTGGTGGTGGTCAATGGGCATCTTTCCAAAGAGGAATCTCCTGCGAAAACGGAAAAGAATTTGGATTCTTTAAAAAACAAAAAAGGCTATCATTCAGGGATTTATACGGCTTGGAAAATTGCATGTTACTTGGATGAAAATGAATTTTGGAAGTCGCAAATCGGGCAAATCTACATAGATGAAATGGGCGATGCAAAACTGATTCCCACCGTAGGCGAACAGCTTATCATTTTTGGGAAAATCCGCTATTGCGACAACGCTTCGCAAGAGGTGGAACAACGATTTGAGAATTTAAAAAATGTTTATAAGGGATTTAAAATCACGGGTTGGAATCGGTACAAGACAATCAATTTGAAATTCGGGTCGGAGATTCCCTGTGAAAAAAGAGAATAGAAATAAAAACGTAGAGATTATGTTAGGAATATTGAAAAGAGCAAAAATTCACCCTTCAAGCGAAGGTCCCAAAATTGCCGTTGGATTGGACATCGGAACGACAAAAGTGGTCGCTTTTGCCGGACAGCGGGAGCCGGACGGCAGAATTCGCGTGCTGGGTTATGGCAAACACACTTCGTTGGGCGTGCAAAGAGGACAAGTAATCAATGTGGTGAAAACGGCGGAAGCCATTTCGGAAGCCATTCGACAAACGGAAGACAGGGCGGGAATAGACATTGATACCGTGATGGTTGGCATCGCGGGGCAGCATATTTGCAATCGACAGGTGATGGGCGAGATAAAACTCCGTACCTCCGAATCGGAAATCACCAACGAAGACGTGCGGATGTTGATTGACGATATGTTTAAAGTGGTGGTCAACCCGGGCGAACAAATCATTGATGCCATTCATCAGGAATATACGGTGGACGGCAACAGCGGCTTGACCGACCCGGTGGGGGCGATCGGCACGCAGTTGAGTTCGATATTCAACGTGATTACGGGCAATTCGTTGCATATCCGCAACATCGCACGCTGTGTGAAACGCTGCAATTTGAACATGGACAGCCTGATTTTAGAACCCATCGCCTCGGCGGAAGTGGTGCTTGACCCCAAGGAAAAGGAAGCCGGCGTTGCCTTGGTGGACATTGGCGGCGGTACAACCGATGTGGCGGTGTTCATCAATGGGCTGTTGCGTCATACGGCGGTAATTCCCATTGCGGGCGATGTGATTACGGAAGACATCAAAATGGTGTTCAAAGGCATCGTAAAAGAAGATGCCGAAACGCTGAAACTGACCCACGGTTCGTGCCTGTCCAACAGTGGAAATGAAAATCACATTATTTCCATTCCGGGGATTAGAGACCGTCCGCCGATTGAAATTTCGGAAGTCGAACTCGCCGAAGTGATTGCCGCCCGCATGAGAGAGATTATCGACCGCGTGATGGAAGAGTTGCGGTCTATCAATTGTCTGGGCAAATTGGGCTGCGGATTGGTGCTAACGGGTGGCGGTGCTAAGTTGAAACACATCAAGGAGTTTACGGCATTTCATACGGCGATGGAGATTCGCATCGGCAATCCCGAAGAAAAGATTATCACCGGTAAGGAATCGGAGTGGTATCACCCGATGTATGCCACCGGACTGGGATTGCTGGCGATGGGAATAGAAAAAGACGAGGATTTGCATTTGGTGGAAGAAGAAGCTTCGCCCAAGTCGGCAGCGGAGAAAACGGGGAAAGTAAAAAAAGAACCCAAGCCGAAAAAAGAAGACGATGCGGAGCGGGAACGTTCCCTGCGCCCCTGGGCAAAAATTCAGGAAATGATCGCCTCCATCATGGTGGAAGATGAGGAGTATGAGGATTTTTAAATGAATAAAATCAAAAATACGCCCTCACCTCCACCACCCCCACGTGCCGCATTTTGCTTTGTTCGGAGAGGCGACCCTCGTAGGAGAGGTTCAGTTGCAGGTTTTGCCACAAAGTAGTTTGGTAGGTGAAGGTAATCAATCCGTTGTTGCCCGGATTTAAGGACTCCAACATATCGTAGCCGACTGCACTGTTGGATTCGCCTTGAAAAAGTATATGAAAATAACTCGTTTTCAGCAAGATAGTGCCGCGTTTGGGCATGCTGTAATTACATTCGAGGCTGGCTTTGTTGTTGTAGGATTTTTCCATACCCTCTTTGTTAATTTTTTGCGTATAATTGTATAAAGCCGTTATTTTCAGTGTGTTATGTTGAAAAATAAAACTACCTTCGATGCCGTTGTAATAAATCCGATAGTTTTTATTTGCCAAAAATTCGGAACTTCGCACAATCCAGCCGTTTTGGTATTCCGACTTGATAGTGAACAGTTTATGAAAATTGTATCGTCCTGAAAATAGCCAAGATTTGTTTTTTGAAATACCGAATCCATTCACATTCAACAGTTTATTCCAGCCGTTGGTATAAATGGCATCAACTCCCCAGATTTGACTTAACTGATTGAAAGAAAACGCATTACGGAGATTGCTTGTGTTGGCAGCCAGCGAAGTATCCTCAATATCTGCCGAAAAAGGATTGAGCATTCCAGACAAATTGGCAAGCGTATTTTTGGTCTGTGTTCGGTAAGTGGTCAGATTGGAAAAACGAGCAAGAAACTTCCTGATTCCCTGCGAATTACGCCATATATTAACGGGACGAATACTCAAACTTTGCGTCAGTTGATTGTTGAACGTCTTGATGTACTCGTTGGAAGGCAGCCACACGCGGATATAATTCGCCTGATCTTTGTAAACCGCCACCTCAAACTCGTCCAACTCCTCGATACCGTTGCCGTTGTAGTCAATCCATTGATAAACTCCTTGTCCATCAGCAACTTTCAGGTAGGAATATTGATTTTTTTGTTCCATCCCAGAGCCGATTTCGTAGAAAATACCCCATTGTACCGCCCCTTTCCAAATTCTGCCCTGATAATCAATGCTGCTCAGCACCGTATTTTCGCCGATGCTGTCGCTCGCATGCAGGTAACGGTAGGCAGCATTGAACCGCAATTGATGATTGATGTATTTGAGAAAATCCACATTAGCAGCGACTTTGTGTGCAGTGGCATTGGCAAACAAAATGCCCGACTGTGCAATGCCTTCAATGCGGTTGCTGTAACTGAGTCCATAGCGATAGACGGAGGCTGTGGAATCGTTATTTTTCACAAAAAAAGAAGCCTCATTGTACGCAAAACTCTGATTTAGAATGGAATCGGATTGATGGCTGCGGTACAGATTCAACTCCAATTCGTTGGATACGCCGATTTCAATCAAGCGGAAAGATTTGCTAAACAGCTCGTTGCTTTGCAGAAACAAGGTTTTATAATCCTGTTGCTTGCTATTCAAAAGACGGGTATCAAACATGGATTTGTAGCCATTGACGAAAAAATGGCTGTTCAAACGGTTGTTCAATGCTTGATAATGGCACTGCGGAATGAGGAAAGTATTGGAATTGAACTCAATACTGCCTTTTTCTTGCTCGATAAATGCAAGATGAATGCCCGCAAAGTGTTCATTTTGAAACAGTAAACTATCTGTTAAGTTATAATCTCTTGAAAAAGAAACGTTTCTGTAATTTTCTATGTAACGGAAATGCTTGTCTTTGGTTTCATAATAGGCATTGATGTTTGTTTTCCAATGGGATTCTTTTTTGCTATTCTTTTTCTGCAATTTAGAAGTATGTAAAAGCGTGGTTTTCAGTCCAAAACCGATATTATTGGCATTTCCAACCGATGAAAAAGTGTTTAAATCATTATTTGACAATGCACCTTCTACGGTAAGGATAGTTGTTTCAAAAGGCTTATAATCAAGGGATAAACTGTACATTTGCGTGCGTTTGGGCGTAATGAGCAAGCGGACAGGAGCATAATCCCCCTGCGGAATGCCGTTTACAGGTGCAACCCACTGATACACACGACCATTTGCGGTACTTTGCGTCAAAATATAATCGCCGTTTCCCTGTCCAACCAACATAAATCCGAGCCGATAATTCGCACTGTCTTTGTGCGTACTATACACAAAAATTGAATCGTAATGCACTCCATTTGCCACAGTATCAATTAGTTTGTACAAAATTTCATTCGTATTGAATGCCACGCTATCCATATTTTTCGCGTACGCATTTTGAATATCATTGCCGATTGTGGCAAGAAAATTTCGGTTTTCATCTGTCAAATTCATGTCATTGGGCTGATTTTTCATATCCTGCTCGTTGAAAAAATTGAACCGAAACGCCGTTTTTTTCCGCAAAGTTTCCATATTGAGGAGAACAATGGAACGCGGATAATTTCTATCGGAATATTCAAACTCGGCAACAATGCGTAAGTCTCTGGTAATCATGCGGCGAGCGGTAAACGTAATTTCGCCGCTGTTGTAATCTATCACATAATCAGCATCTTCGCCACGCACAAGCAGAACGGAATTGATGTAAATGCGTTCACTGCCCGCCAAAACGATGATAAACGTCTCACCATTAACGCCTTGCAATTTATACGGACCTTGCACTTGGTCAATGGGAACAAGATTTTGCCGATGGAACGTCCCCTTTGCCAACGAGGCACTCAATCCCACCTTGTAAAATGCTGTATCACCCTGTTTTTCAACATTTTCCAACAGCACATTTCCCTGCAAACCCTGCCCTTGCTTTGAAAAACGCATAAAGTACGTATTTTCAGGCGATTTGCTTTCAATATCTCCCGCCCGAACCCATGCCTTGTTTTTGTAATTGAGCATAATAAACACTTTGTCAAACTCTTTCAATTGACGCGTATTTCCCTCAGGCTGAATGGGAATATTTTGGTCGGTGATGCTGGCGACAATCTCAATATTTTCGTCCAATTTTCCCGAAAGTTGCAAATTTAAGTTGGAATTGACCACCATATCTTGGGCATTTCCCACCGAAATTCCCCGCGAAAGACTGCCATACGAATTTAAGTTCGACCCCGAAAACAAGGCATCCATCGGAGATGCCGACTCCGTAATGGAAAACGGATTGACAGGCTCATACAACTGTTTTTCTATAATGGAAATCGGCTTATTGATGGCAATTTGATTAAGGCGGTAAGGATATTTCCGATAGGTTGCCACAACAGTTTTTCCCTTCAAATTCGGATTTTTTATAATGAGCAGCCCATTCAAATAATCTATTTCATAATCTTGATTATCAACACCTTGCAATAGCACACTGCCAGCAACAAGCGAAACACTATCCAAAACCACCGTATCGGCATTGATGATAATAGTTTTTTGGTTGCGATTGGAATACGATTGCGACATCGCCGCCGCCCTTCCGCAACAAAACAAAACAACGAAAAAAACAAAAATTCTAATTTTCAATGGATTATACGCTTTGTTTTGAGACAATATTGTAAAAAAAGATAACGAAAAAACGAGAAAAATCTTGTTTTGGGAGTGAGAAAATCATAATTCACATCTAAAATTCAAAAAAAAATTGTATCTTTGCAAATTAGAATTATTAAACATAAAATTAGAGAAGATGAAAAAATTGATGTCGATATTGACAGTTGCAGTTGTTTGCAATGCATTGATTTACAGTTCGTTTGCACAAAAAACACCCTTTGCGGGAACGGTGAAGTTTGAACAAAAGTACGAAGGAAATATTAACCCGCAAAAGCATATTCCGATTGAAGCGACGTACACAATCTTTGAAAATAAAACAAAAGTAACCCTGTTTATGGGGGTAAACGTTTTTATTATTCAAGATGGCGATGCCTTAGTTCGAACGGTATTGATTGATATTCCGCAAGGTCGTATCGGACTTACAGACAGCAAGGAGGAGGTTGATGAAGAGTTGTTGATGAAAAAATTTACCTACGCGGAAAGAGACGATACAAAAACGATTTGCGGTTACGAATGCAAAGGATACGATGTTACCTGTATCGTTATGAGCGACGACGATGATGACGAAGACGAGGCGACAGAAATAAAAACAATTGTTTACACTACCCAAGAAATCGGTAAAGACAACAATATCAATGCGTTTGATTATCCGGGACTTTCCGGTTTTCCGCTCTATACGGAAACGGAAGCGGACGGCGTAAAAACGATTGTTCAGGCAAAAGAAGTAAAAAAATCGAAAGTAAAAGCGACCGATTTCTTAATTCCGTCCGATTATAAAATGTTGGAAGGCGAACAAAAAGAGGGATTGAAACGAAATTTGGGGCTTTAATAAATTGTTTTTATGCAGTTTATTGATACGCATTCTCATTTTTACGTTCAGGATTTTGATGCGGACAGGGACGATGCGGTAACGCAAAGTTTGCAAGCCGGAGTTTTGCATATTGTGTTGCCTAATATTGATTTAGCCTCATTGCCGCGTCTTTTGGATACTTGTGGCAAATATCCCGATGTCTGTCTTCCCTTGTTGGGGCTGCATCCCTGCGATGTAAAGGAAAATTACCAAATGGAACTGCAAAAAATCTTTGCTCATTTTGACAAATTCCCTTTTATCGGCATAGGTGAAATTGGGATTGACCTTTATTGGTCGCAGGCATATTTGGAACAGCAAAAGGAGGCGTTTCGCTGGCAGATTGCCTTTGCGGTGGAACACGATTTGCCGATTGTTGTCCATAAACGGCAATCGTATTACGAAACCCTCGCCGTTTTGAATGAGTTTAAAAGTGAAAAACTGCGCGGTATATTTCATTGTTATTCAGGGAGTTTATCTCATGCTCAAGAGCTGATTGACAAGGGTTTTCTGCTGGGAATTGGCGGAACGGTAACGTACAAATCGTCCAATTTGGACGAGGTTTTGCCCCATATTCCGATAGGTAAAATTGTATTGGAAACCGATGCCCCTTACCTTACGCCCGTGCCGCATCGAGGCAGACGGAACAATAGCCATTATCTCCCGCTCATTGCACAGAAAGTCGCTGATATTAAGCAAATTAACATAGAAGAAGTGGCAAAACAAACCACTTTAAATGCGAAAAAATTGTTTTCATTATGAAGAATCTTTTTTAAAAGTATTTTTTTAAATAAAAAAATGGGTACTGTATCAAATTGTTTTATTTTAAACAGATTATAACTCTTTTTTTGCTAAGTTGCAATTTCAACATGGCATACGGTAAAACTTAACTTTTAAAGTTATGCAAAGGTACAGTTTTTCCAAGTTTCTGTATATTTAAAATATTTTTTTTATGATTTTTTCACCCCAACATTTTCCCTACCTTACGTAACGCATCTACCAGTCTATCAATATCTTCAAACGTATTATAGACGGCAAAAGAGGTTCTTACCGTACCGGCAATTTTTAAGAAATCCATCAGCGGTTGGGCGCAGTGATGACCGGTGCGAATGGCAATGCCTTCAAAATCAATCAAGGTTCCTACATCGGAAGGATGAGCCTTGCCCAACAAAAACGAAATTACTGCCGTTTGTTTTTGCGGATTTCCTATAATTCGCAGATTGTCAATTGTTTGCAGTTTTTCAAGAGCGTAATTTAAGAGTTGTTTTTCATAAGCAATCATATTTTCCAAACCGCAACGGGCAATAAAATCAACCGCTGCCGCCAAGCCGATTGCACCGCCTACATTGGGCGTTCCCGCCTCAAATTTGAAAGGCAATTTATTGAAAATGGTTTTCTCAAACCGCACCTGCTCAATCATATCGCCACCGCCTTGGTAGGGCGGTAGTTTGTCCAACCACGCCTCTTTTCCGTACACCCCCCCCACGCCCATAGGAGCATAAATTTTATGTCCCGAAAAACAATAAAAATCACAGTCTAAATCCTGAACATCAACAAGTTCACTTTTTATTCCCTGTGCCCCGTCTATTAAAACAGGAACATTGTTTTGATGAGCAATCGCAATCATTTCCTTAATCGGGTTGATTGTCCCTAACACATTGGAAACATGCGTTATAGATACAATTTTTGTTTTTTCGGAAAACATTTTTTTGTATTCATCTAACAATAATTCGCCCGCCGGACTTATCGGAATTACCTTAATTACAGCACCATACCGTTCCGCAACCAATTGCCAAGGTACAATATTGGAATGATGCTCCATCACAGACAATACAATTTCATCGCCCTGTTTCAGATTTAATTGTCCGAAAGTATTTGCAATCAGATTGATAGACTCGGTCGTTCCCCGCGTAAAAATGATTTCATGACTGTGTTTGGCATGAATAAAATCTTGTATTTTAATCCGCGAGTGCTCATACGCATCGGTCGCCTTTTGGCTGAGGCTGTGTATGCCGCGATGCACATTGCTATTGATGGTTTTATAATAATTATTCACCGCATCCATCACATACACAGGCTTTTGCGTAGATGCCGCACTGTCCAAATACACTAACGGACGATTGTTGATGTTTTGGCTCAATATAGGAAATTCCTTTTTTATCTCTTCAAACATAATTTATAATTCGTAATTATTAACGTTATGTATGTTTAATATATTTTATGTGGTGGAAGTTTATCCTTAGTTCATTGCAAAAAACGGG
>Ga0082212_10000989_pt1 | contig 41728 bp, 32 predicted proteins | sample TergutNt197P3_FD_71548 | JGI IMG/M metagenome (GOLD analysis project Ga0082212, IMG submission 71548) | Neocapritermes taracua P3 segment gut microbial communities from Petit-Saut dam, French Guiana - Nt197 P3 | ecosystem: Host-associated > Arthropoda: Insects > Digestive system > Gut ...
TCGGTTTGAATGTCAAACTCCTGACTAAGCCCTGTCAGCTTGAATGTCATGTGGCTCTCGCGTTCGTCCAGCCTAAGCCGCAGTGCCGCCGCTCCATAGAGTTGTAGGAAATCATCGGGGTCTTTCGCGCAGTCAAGCGATAGAATGGATACTTTAATATCAGATTTATTAAGAATCGCGGCGGCGCGTTCGCTTGCCGCTCGCCCTGCGGTATCGGAGTCGTAAACGATGGTGACATCGCCGCCGGAATACCTGCCCAGAAGCTCCGCCTGTTTGTCGGTGAGAGATGTCCCCAACGACGCAACGGCGTTGTCGAACCCCGACTGATGCAGAGCGATTACATCCATGTAACCCTCGGCGAGTAAAATGCCTTTCTGTTTCGAGCTTTTTGCCAGATTAAGGGCGAACAGCTGCCGCCCCTTTGTGAATACGGGAGTATCGGAACTGTTAAGATATTTGGGCTTTCCATCGCCGAAAATGCGCCCCCCGAACGCTATAACCTTTTTTTGAACACTTATGATTGGAAATATCAATCTATTCCTAAATCTGTCGATTATTCCGCCCCTGTTATCGGCAACCGCGAGATTCGCGCTTAGAAGCTCGTCTTTGCTGAACCCCAGTTCTGTCATTGCCCTCAGAAGCGAGTCGTTACCCGGGGCGCACACGCCTAAACCGAACTTGCGAGCCGTACCGGGCGATACTCCGCGCCGCGTAAGATATTCAAGAGCATACGGGTCGGATTCGTCAATCAGATTTTTATAGTAAAAGCGAGCCGCTTCGGCGTTCAGCTCATATATGCGTTCGCGCAGTTTGGTTTTCGAAGGGTCGTTGGAAATCTCGGGAACTCTCATTCCCGCGCGTTCCGCCAAAAATTTGACGGCATCGGCAAAGTCAAGATTTTCTATCTTCTGCGCGAACTGTATGGCATAGCCGCCCTCACCGCATCCGAAACAGTGAAACGCCTGTTTATCAGGCGATACCGTAAACGATGGTGTTTTCTCGCTGTGAAAAGGACACAGTCCGACCATCGTGTTCCCGCGCCGCTTTAATCCGACATAGCGGGAAATCAGGTCAACAATGTCGGTTCTGGAGGCTAATTCATCTAAAAAAGTATCGGGAAAAGCCATAAAGCTCCCTCTGGTATGTATATATTTGCCATAACTAGAACTATTATACTAAATACCGGGTATTATCAACCGCTCAAATCTTCTCCCAACCCTTTGGAACGACCAGTTCGGTGTATACCATTACGGCATAACGGTCGGTCATGCTTGAGACATAGTCCGCAACGGCGCGGGGTACGCCCTCAATCTCCGCTATAGCGCGGTATTCGGGTGGCATCTTGTCTTTACCTCCGGCATAATACTCAAAGAGAAAGCGTAAAAGCCCTCGTCCCTTTTCCTCCTCGGGCTTTGCGACAGGATTGTAATACACGCGCTCAAACATAAACTCTCTGAGCTGATTCATCGCTTTTGCTCTTTCGGGCGATAGAGAAATGTCGGGTTTACCAAGACTTGTCATTACCAAATCTCTGACCAGCGTATCAATTCTTTCAATCGGTGTTGTCCCCAGACAATCTCGTATCCACTTAGGCAAATCATCCTCGCGGAGTATGTTGGCGCGGGCGGCATCATCAAAATCATGGTTTATGTAGGCTATTCTGTCCGCAAAGCGGACAATTCTCGCCTCAAGTGTTTCGGGTAACGCTTCGCCTGTGTGGTTTCTTACTCCGTCACAGACCTCGCGGCAAAGATTCATTTTTCTGCCGCCGTACTCAAATCTCCGAACAATACGGTAACTCTGCTCATTGTGTGTAAAGCCGCCGTCAAGCAGTTCGTTAAGCGCGTCCTCGCCCGCGTGTCCGAAAGGTGTATGTCCAAGGTCATGCCCCAACGCAACGGCTTCCGTCAAATCCTCATTAAGGTTCAGTCCCCTCGTCATCGTGCGCGCTATGCGCGACACCTCAAGCGTGTGTGTAAGCCGTGTGCGGTAATGGTCGCTTTCGGGTTTCAGGAACACTTGGGTTTTATGGGCAAGGCGGCGAAAGGCTTTAGAGTGGGTTATCCTGTCAATATCACGCTGAAAGCACATACGAATATCGCACGGCGGTTCATAAACCTCGCGCCCCTTTGAATGCGCCGAAAAGCAAGCGTTGGAGTTGAGACTTGCCAATTCCCTGCGCTCGGTTTCCTCGCGTATGCTCATAATTTCACCTTTTTTATCCAAGAATCCAATTTATATTATAATATACATCAACGCTTATGTCAATGTAAAGTTTTCGCGGGTTAAATTTTTTGTTTTTTGCGTCAATGTGATATTTGTGTGAGAAATCTCAAATCGTGTTTACATATATTTCCGGCTGTGCTACAATACTTAGTAGGAGACGATGATTTTCCTGTGTTTCGTAAATATCAGCTAAAGTCCGCGTGTTTAAGTTACGATATAAAACATGAGGGTTAAGGATACCCGGTACAATTACGGATAATTCAAGGAGGAGTTTATGATGAAACGATTCTTACTTACCATATCCGCGCTGGCTCTGATTTTAGGGCTGGCGTATTTTGCCGCGCCCGCGAAGGCGCAGGCCGCGATTTTGAATGTTACTTATCCTGCTTCACCAACTACGGTGACGTTGCAGTCTGTTATGGAAAGCGCAAGGGACAGTGCCGGTTGGACTAACTTTAACGACCTTACGATTTTGAGGTTAACCGTAAACCGAACAAACCTAAGTCCAACCGACTGGACATATTTACGCCAACTTTTTGATGTCACCGATTTTACACAATCGTCACTCAAACTTGAAATAATAAGCTCGGCGGGCACGAATGCTTTGACTTCTATCGGCGAACCTACAAACCCTGCCGTTGAGCCGCAGTGGACGGAAATAGTTCTCCCTTCAACCGTTAGAACGGTGGGCGTTAACGCATTCAAAAACAGCAAAGGATTAAAAACCATAAACCTCGGCGGAACAAACAACGATGTTCCCGAGTTTGACGGTTGTATTAAACTCGAGACCGTGACCGTCCAAGGCAACGTCACATTCGCCTCAAACGGCGGCGTTCTTTACAAAAACGGCACGGGAATGCTCGTCTTTTACCCTCCCGCAAAAGCGGGCGCGACATTTACCTCCCTCAGCACAACGCGGGAAATAGGTGATGACGCTTTTAAGAACAATCAATTTGTAAAGAATATAATTTTCCTTTCCGGAGTAAAAGACATCGGCGATGCGTTCACCGGAACAAACGTTATTGAACACATCTGGTTTGACGCGGCAAAGCCGCCGGACACGTTCCCCACAACAGGGCTTGATTCCGATGTTATTATGCACGTACCCAAGAACACCAAAGCGGACTATGTGTCAAAATCATATTTCGCCGCTTACAGCGCGAATATAATCGAAGACAATGAACGCGCGACCGCCGAAGCCAAAGGTCTGCTTTTATACGGTTATGTCGGTCTGAAGCCCTCATATCTCGCGGAAATGTCCGAAGCCGAATGGAAAACTCTCTACGGCGAGAAAGATATGACGCGGAACGATGACGACATAGAAGGAGTAACTAACCCCTACAAGGGAACGCGCCCGTATATAGACGTTACGCAAATGAAATTTGACGACACCTCATTACCGGACGGTTTTGAAGTCAAAGGATACAGCCTTAACAACGGCAGGGCATGGAAAGCCGGAGGCATTGACGCGTTGAATAACGCCCTGCAATCCGCGAGCGGAAGATTGGATGTAATTATTACAAATGATATGAAAGGCAATAAGTCAGCTCCCGATGCTCATATAATTCAGTTCTTCCCCATATCGCCGGGCGCGAACGGCAACTCCCGCAAACTGAAACTTTTCTATGACGACACAAACTGGTACTTGATGGAAAAAGGCGAGACCTCAACGGCGACAAGCATTGAGTCAATGAAGAATTTACAGATTATTCAAGCAAGCGGCGGAAAACTGCCCAAAGACCCCGTGTGGGCTTCCATAGATGACACCACAGACCCCAACTATAACGCCGACACAACTAAGATTGCCGACTTCAAAAAAGGCGCGAAAAAGATTACATACTTCCTGCGTATACCCGCGGAGAGAGACGGCAAGGTAGTACGCGCGGCGGGAAAACCGTGGAAAGTAACGCCCGCCACCCGCAGTAAAGAGCCTAATCTTAAAGTAAACTATAAAAAAGAGCTGCTTAAGGTCAAAAAAGATTTCTGGATAAACGGCGTGTACTATGATGACAAGGAAGACCTCGACCTCTCGGCGGTTATTGACGAAACAGCGGGAAAAGCCACGCCCACAACAATAACCGTCAGAAAAGCCACGAACGGCAAAAAACCGGGCAGTAACACACAGACTATTACCATTGCTCAACGCGCCAACGCGCCGAGCGTGACTTTCAGTGTCAGCAAGGGCAAGATTAAAGACGCGAAGACGAAACTCTATGAGTTCAGGGAAGTCGGCGGCACGGATTGGGTGAAGAAACTCCCGTCCGTTTCAAGCAGCGGAACGGTTGAAATACGCCTTAAATCAACGGCTAAAGTCGGAAAGACAAGCACAAGCGGCAATGCCGCCGGAGTTGCGGGAATACTGAACATCACATGGGGTACTTATGATGAGGACAAAGGCAAAGACGGCATAACAGCCGCGTCGACGACAACGCCGACAGGTTAATTCGTCCGCCACAGTTTCAAATATCCCCATCCGTGCAGTTGTACAATGAAAATAGCGGCAAACGGAAATAACAGCATACCCCAAATACCCATAAGCCTGTACCCGGCATATATCGATAACAGCGATACAAGCGGGTGCAGGCCTATTTGCGCCCCGACAACGCGCGGCTCGGCAATGCCGCGCACGAGCGAGAGTATCAGAAACAGTATCAGCAATCCGACACCCATGCCCGTCTCGCCGCTTATAAGGCAGAACACCGCCCACGGCACTAATACAAACCCGCTTCCGACAATCGGCAGAGCGTCAACAATCGCAATTACGGCAACCATAATCATCGTGTACTCAACGCGCAGGAACATAAACCCCACGAACGCAATCGCCGCGTTTATGGCGATTAGTATCCCCTGTGCTTTCATCCACTTGCCTATCGTGGGAGTGAATCCCTTTACTACTTCGCGGACACGCGAGCGGTATTTCACAGGGACTTGCTTTGCTAAAAAATCTTTCACGCCCGGATAATCCGCGCTAATCATATACACCGAGAGCATTAACGCGATGCCGAAAAGCGCGATAGCGGGCAGCGCACCGATAAGCCCCGTTATAAAATTCCCCAACCATGTGTACAGCTCACCCGGTATGCTGATACCCTCCCGTATGAGCTTCTCTATACTTGAACGCAGAAAATCCTGAAGCTCAACAGGCGCGGCGGTAACGACAGCCTCAAGTTTAACATTTATATCCCGCGACATAACCGGAAGCCTCGTCATTAAATCGGGCAGGCGGCGCAGAAGCTGCCCCGTCTCAAAGACTATCCTTGAAATCAACAGATAAGTAAGCCCCGCAAGCGAACCGACAAGCAGAGCCGCCATCGTCAGCGATGCCGCCCAGCGCGGCAGACGGGCGCGTTTTATCAGCCAACAGACGGGTTTTTCAACCGCTGCGGCAATCATATAGCCCAGTAAAAACGGCATTAGGACAGGAAGTGCCCACCGCCAAAAAGCCCATATACACGCTATAAAGACGGCGGCAACAATAGATTTTTTATATTGCATAATCCATCCTCCCCGTAGGGGCGGATGGCAATCCGCCCGTTTTTCGCCCATTCGTCCGCCCGTTTTTTCGCGGACAAACGCAGTTCGTCCATACATAATTGTAGACGGGAATACAGATTTTTAGAATAATGCCATCATTTTTTTTAATTTTTGCTTGAAAATATTTTTAATGTCTGTTATAATAAAGGACAATGTGAATCAAGCGAAATATTTTTAGGAGGGTAAATACACATGAAAGTTAAGAAAATCTTGGCTCTAACCTTGGCACTCGTTATGCTTTCCGGCGTACTTGCGGCTTGCCAAACCGGAACCAGCGCACCCAAAGACTTAACCATCAAAACCAACACCCCGCGCGACACGCTTGTAGTCGGCGACCCCGGCGAAATGAACGGGGACTTCATCGGCGGCTTCGGCAATAACTCCTATGACCGCGACATTAAAATCCTGCTCCACGGTTATGTCGGAACATATCATATTGATACCGCCGACCAGATTATCCTCAACGAACAGGTTGTTAAAAATGTCGAGACATCCGTGGACGGCGCGGGCAACAAGACTTATACCTTCACGCTCCACACCGACCTCAAATGGTCCGATGGCACAAAAATGACCGCGAAAGACTTTGTCGGCTCGGGTCTGATGGAAGCATCGCCGCAGTGGCTCGAAGCGGGCGCGTCCGGCATACTGGGCGACGGTCTTCTGGGATACTCCGAATACTACGGCGGCGAAACCGATGTTTTCAAAGGTTTCAAATTGCTTGCCGATGATAAATTCTCCGTAACTATTGACGCGGAAGAACTGCCCTATTTCTATGAGACGGGTTTTGTCATGGTTGACCCGATTCCGATGCACTCATACTTCCCCGGCATTGACATTATCTCCGATGATAACGGCGCAAAATTCTCCGCCGACATTTCCGCCGATTGCGTGCGTATCTCCGAGACGGAACGCTTCGCGCCGACCGTCACTGCCGGTCCCTTTAAGTTTGTCAACTTCGAGAACCAAATCTGCACCCTTGAGCGCAACGACAACTTCAAGGGCGACCCTGTCAGCAAAAAGAAACCTTACTTTAAGTATATTATCCGCCAGACCGTTCCCGAGGAAACCGACATTGATATGCTTATGGCGGGCGATATAGATGTGCTTGCGACTACGATTGACGGTCAGAAAATCGACCAGACAAAAGCAAGCGACAACCTCAATTATCACAACTATCTGCGTAACGGCGGCGGTGCGCTGAACATGGTTTGCGACTGGGGCCCCACAGCTGATGTCAATGTCCGCTGGGCCATCGCTCACCTTATCGACCGCAACACGGTTGTCGATCAGTTCCTAAAAGGCTACGGCGGTCTCATTGACGGCGAATACGGCTTTGCCCAATGGGCATATATCGCCAACAAAGACAAACTCGACAGCCAGATTATTCCTATCGCCATGAACATCGATACTGCCAATGATTATCTGGATAAGTCCGAGTGGAAATACGAATCCGATGGCAGCACCCCGTTTGACAGAAGTAAAGCAAACTCCAATGGAACTTATATGCGCCACAACAGCAAGGGCGAGAAACTCGCAATACGTCAAGCCGGCGGCAGCGCGGCGGTTGCCGAACCCTGCAATCTGGAGTTCCAGAAAAACGCCCCGATGGCAGGCATGGACTACAGCGTTGACTTCGTTGACTTCAACCTGCTTCTCGATCACTACTACTATGCCTATGAGCTTTCGGACGATGAACGCATCTATAGCACATTCTCAATGGGTTGGGGATTCGGTCAGCCCGATGACAAATACTGGGGTTCTTATCACTCCGACCATTACGGCACATGGGTCAATCCCAACGGCATTAAAGATTCCAAGATGGACGATTTGATTATGAGAATGCGCCGTCTCGATGCTTCACAAACCGCGGAATACGCTGAAATTTGGCTTGAGTATATACTGTACGCTCAGTCACTCATGCCGGTGCTTCCGCTGTATTCCAACAACTACCACGATTTGTTCAACAATGTCATACACGGTTGGAACACCACCCCGTTCGCGGGCTGGTCACAAATAATCTGCGATATCGAAAAGTATAGGTAAGCCGTTAAACGGGAGAACCGGAGGAGCGGGAGTTCCTCCGGTTTAACCCCTTTTTTTCAAAAAACGACCGTTCGGGGGGCATACTAATGCTAAGATATATCGCGAAACGCTTACTTATTCTCGTTCCCGTTGTTATCGCTATTTCCATAATCCTGTTTGGGATTATTAAACTTATGCCGGGCGACCCTGTACGCGCCATGCTTCCGACAACGCTTAGGGGCGAGCAGTATCAGGCGGCATACGCGGTGATGTCCGCCCGTCTCGGGATGGACAAACCTGTTCCGGTGCAGTATCTGCGTTGGATGCACAATCTTGTTATAAAGGGCGACCTCGGCTATTCATCGGCGAATAACCGTCCGGTTGTTGACGTTATACGCGAACCGTTGGTGAACACTATCAGATTGAACATATTTGTGAATATTTTTTACCTGCTTATCGCGCTTCCTGTCGGCATAAAAATGGCGACAAAGCGCGGATCGCTGTTTGACAGCGGCTGGCAGGTTTTTTCTATTGCGACATACTCAATCCCCTCATTCTTCCTTGCCCTGTCGCTGATTTTTATCTTTGGTGTCATAATGGGGGTACTGCCCCTTGGCGGTATGCCGAACACCGTTCTGTTCAGCGGGTTCGGGCTTATGTTCCAATGGGCGCGTTACCTAACGCTGCCTATTATTACCCTTACGATAATCGGCCTCGCGAGCGCGATACGCTATGTACGCAACGCCATGATTGACGCGCTCTCGCAGGATTACATACGCACAGCACGCTCAAAGGGTCTGAGCGAAAAAGTCGTCATATATTCCCACGCTTTCCGCAACGCGCTGATTCCCGTCTCGACCATTATAGTGTGGACATTATTCTCACTGCTTATGGGTTCGACTATTACGGAGTCGGTTTTCCAGTATAACGGGATAGGCAAACTGCTCTTAACGGCGGTAAATACGCGCGACACGATGCTGATTGTCTCAATGAACATGATTTTCGCGGTAGTCAACGTCAGCGCGATGTTGATTGCCGATGTAATCTACGGGCTTGTTGACCCGCGGATTAAACTGAAGTAGGAGGGGATGTAAGATGAAATCGTTCCTGTCCATGTTCAAGAGACTGTTCGTGCGCGAAAAGGCCGAAATTAACATCCTTGAAGAAGAAGCTATACGCACCCCCGGGAAGACAGTAATGCTTGCTCTGATTCGCAATAAGCTAGCCATAATCGGCGCGATTATGTTTGTGAGCGTATTACTCTTTTCGTTTATCGGCTCACTGCTAACACCTTTTTGGGAGACTTACCTTGAGCCGACCAACGCCGACCTGCGTCCCGCGCGGAATTTCCTCAGTTATCCGAAATCTCTCGCGGACAAGGAAATTAAAAAGATTGTGTCGGGCGTTTCGTTCAGCGTTGCCTTGACAAGTGACGGCAACCTCACCGTATGGGGTTCTGAGTGCAACCGTACCATGCGAAATGTCTCCGAAAAAATATTCGACATTCCGCGAGAGGTTCAGAACGCGAATATCGTTGATCTTGAGGCAGGTACACGGCATATTGTCTGCATTGACGACCGCGGAAATTTCTATGGCTGGGGCTACCACTCAAACGACCAGACTATTCTGCCCTTGGAGTTACAACTGAGCGGCGAAAAAATCGTCAAGTTGGCGGCAATGGCGCAGTGGACGGCTGTGCTTGGCACAAGCGGCAACCTCTATATTTGGGGAAGTACACAAGCCATGGACGTATTGACAGTCCCCGAGGATGCCATGGGAAGGATTGTTGATATAGCGGCGGGCGACAATAATATGGTTCTTATACTCGATGACCGCACTATCCGCGTCATCGGTCTTGTCGGCACGGAGTTCTATCAGCAAGTACCCGCCGCTTTAACAGACGGCTCAACGCGGGTTGCCGAAATAGCCGTTACCAACCGCAATGTGCTTGCGCGTGACGAGAGCGGCAAGCTCTACCTGTGGGGAAGCAGTGAAAACAGGCTCAATGTCATGCCGGAAACGCTAAGAAGCGAGAAAGCCGTTGATATTGACGCGGGTTATAAAAACTTCGTTGTCGCCGACTCAGACGGTGATGTGTTCGTCTGGGGCGCGAATGAGCTGGCACAGCTGAAAGTTCCTAAAAAGCTCGGAAACGACATAGCCAAAGTTTACGCGGATTATTTTCAGTTCTATGCGGTAAACAGCGCGGGCAAAATAGTGGGCGCGTGGGGCAATAAAGGCTACCTGTGGGGCAGCGACAAGTACGGACGCGACTTATTTACCCGCATCATCCACGGCGGACGTATTTCACTTACAGTCGGCGCGGTATCGGTGATAATTCAAATTATAATCGCAATACTTATCGGTCTTCCGAGCGGCTATTTCAGCGGTTGGGTTGACCATACGCTTATGCGCCTTGCCGATATTGTCGAGGCTATTCCTTTCCTGCCGATAGCGGTAACTCTGTCCTATGTTTTGGGGTATCGCTTGGGGCAGGAGGCAAAAATGTTCCTTATTATGGGGATAATAGGCTTTTTAAGCTGGACGGGTCTCGCGCGGCTGATACGCGCCGTCATACTCTCGGAGCGCGAAAAGGATTTTATACTTGCGGCGAAGTCACTCGGCATAAAACAGAGCGGTATCATGGTTCGCCACCTATTGCCCAATGTCTTCAATCTTGTTATCGTTAATGTCACCCTTGCATACGCAAGCTCGATTCTGCTCGAAGCGGGGCTTTCGTTCATCGGATTCGGCGTTCAAGAACCCACGCCATCATGGGGTAATATGCTGACGGGCGCACAGGCATCGTTCGTAATCCGGTATTGTTGGTGGCAGTGGATTATACCCGCGCTGTTTGTTGTAGCGGCCGCTCTGTCAATCAACATGATTGGCGACGCGCTGCGTGAAGCAATGGATCCGAAGGCAAGCGAAAGGTAGGCGGTGTTGATATGAGAATGTTGGAAATTTTGAATTTGCACACCTACTTTGAGACAAAGCGGGGGCTTATACGCGCCGTTGACGGCGTGTCGTTGGGCATAGAAGAGGGTAAAACCCTCGGCGTTATGGGCGAATCCGGCAGCGGAAAGAGCCAGACGGCTCTTTCCGTACTAAAGTTGTTTGAGAAAAACCAGAAGATACATTCCGGCGAAGTTTACTTTGAAGGCGATAAAATCAGCGATTACAGCGATCAGAAGATGTATGAAATACGCGGAAATAAAATTTCCATGATATTCCAAGAACCCATGACATCCTTAAATCCCGTTTTCAAAATCGGAAAGCAAATCGGCGAGGTACTGATTCTCCACCAAGGGCTGTCACGAAAAGAGGCGCATAACCGCGCCGTTGCGATGCTTGAATCGGTAAAAATCCCCAACGCCGAGAGTATCGTAAATCAGTATCCGCATCAGCTCTCCGGCGGTATGCGTCAGCGCGTTATGATTGCGATGGCTCTTGCCTGCAACCCCAAACTTCTTATCGCCGATGAACCCACGACCGCGTTGGATGTCACCATACAGGCGCAGATTCTGCGCCTGATGAACGATTTGAAGCATGAGCTCAACACGGCGATTATGTTTATCACCCACGACCTCGGCGTAATTAACCAGATGGCTGACGATGTGGCGGTTATGTACTGCGGACAGGTCGTTGAGACCGCTCCCGTAGACTATATATTCAAGAATCGCACTAATTTTTCACATCCTTATACCGAAGCGTTGCTTGAATCTATACCGCTTCTTTCCGGAAACAAAGCCGACCGCCTCGAGGCGATACCCGGCGCGGTTCCGCACCCGCTGGACATTCCCAAGGGATGCCGCTTTTCGCCGCGCTGTAAGTACCGCACGGACAAATGCGATGATATTATGCCCGAGCTGACCGCCGTTGAAGAAGCGCAAAGCGTGCGGTGTTACTATCCGAGGAAAGGGGTGCGTTCTAATGGCTGAGGAGAAAAGAGTGCTGATTCAAGCGGAAAACGTAAAAATGCACTTCCCGCTCAAAAAAGCGAACCTGTTCGCGAAAGAGCGTCCCTATGTAAAGGCTGTTGACGGCGTAACCATTGATATATACGAGGGCGAGACGCTCGGTCTTGTCGGTGAGAGCGGTTGCGGCAAAACCACCCTTGGGCGCGTTATTTTACAGCTTTATGAACAGACTGAGGGTTCAATACGCTACAGCGGCGTGACGCTCAACGACTATATGCCGGACTATGCTTTAGACGATGCCGCGAAAGTCTCTCAGGTTAAGGGAACAGCGGAAGAAATCGCGAAAAATTTCCCCAAACAGGTAAAAATCGCGGGTGGGCTTCTGCTGGCGGACGACCTTAACGCGGTAACACGCGCGTTGGTGTCGAATCTTGCCGTCATCCGCGTGGTGAATGTTTTGCAGACGGAGATACATCTGCTGAATCTAAAGCGCACAGCATATCTGGAAAGTGAAAAGATATTGGCGGATACTATGCAAAACGCGAGAGAGAGCGTACCCTCCGGCAAGCCACCCAAGCAATGGAGTTGGGGTCTTAGGGTTGATACGGAGCGCGGCACTCTGGTAACAGGTACAAACAAAGGTTTATCCGCATCGGACAAAAAGCGACTGACTAAAATCGAGCAGGAGATAGAGCGGCTCAGTGTCAATTTGGACAAAGCGGAGAAGAAGCGCGATGTACTTGACGCGAAGCTGAACGAGCTGCGCGTCCCATGCGAGAATAAACCCGGCTATCAAACGCTTGAAGACCTGCGCGATGTCTCTGTCGATTTGGCTCGTATGAAAAAGGACGAGATTCGCCGTCTTCGCCGCGACTTGCAGATTATTTTCCAAGACCCGTATTCATCACTCAACGCCCGCTTTACCGTGGGTCAGCTAATCAGCGAGGCGGTTGTCGCGCACAAAATGTTCGCGCGCGGTACGGAACAACTGGAAAATCACGTTATCAAGTTCATGGATAAATGCGGCTTACAGCATTACTTTCTGCACAGATACCCGCACCAGTTCTCCGGCGGTCAGCGTCAGCGCATAGGGATTGCCCGCGCTCTCGCGTTACAGCCAAAATTTGTCGTCTGCGATGAAGCTGTCAGCGCGTTGGATGTGTCTATTCAATCGCAGATTATTAACCTGCTGATGGACTTAAAAGAGAGTTCTAAACTGACATACCTGTTCATATCACACGATTTGAGTACGGTTAAGTTTATAAGCGACCGCGTGGGCGTAATGTACCTCGGCAATATTATTGAACTCTGCGAATCTGACGAACTGTTCGCCCACCCGCTCCACCCGTATACGAACGTCTTGCTCCAAGCCATTCCGACCACCGAAGAGGAGTCGAAGAAAGAGCTTCAAGTCATAGAGGGCGATATACCAAGCCCCGTCAACCCGCCGCCCGGCTGCAAATTCCACACGCGCTGTCAATATGCCGCCGAACGGTGTAAAACCGATGTTCCCGAATGGCGTGAGCTTCGCCCCAATCATTGGGTGGCGTGCCATTTCCCCGTCTCCGAATCATAGAAGGTGAGTTTTAATGAGGTTTTATAATCGCATGATAAAAACTCTCGGAAAACCGAAAACTAAAGAGGAACTGGACGAACACTATAAGGGCATGGACTTGGAAAAGGGCGATTTTGCCGCCATGCTGATTGCGGCAATCATCACGTTCCTGCCTGTGGCAATAATCGCGATGGTCGTCATCTACGGGCTGATATGGCTGCTCGCGGTACTTTGAATATACCATTTCTGTAGGGGCGGTCATTGGCCGCCCGTATAATAAAAAACGGAGATATAAGACAATGCGGCTGACAGGCGCGCAGATTTTAATTAGAACCCTTATTGAGCAGGGCGTTGATACCGTGTTCGGCTATCCGGGCGGCACGGTTATCAATATTTTTGACGCGCTCGGAGAGAGCGAAATAAAGCTCATCATGCCCTCTCATGAGCAGGGGGGAGCGCACGCCGCAGACGGTTACGCGCGTGTAAGCGGCAAACCGGGCGTTGTGATTGCGACATCCGGACCCGGCGCGACTAACCTCGTCACAGGCATCGCAAACGCCTATATGGACTCCGTGCCGCTCGTTGCCATCACAGGTAACGTTGTACGCCGCCTAATGGGGCGCGACTCGTTTCAAGAGGTAGACATCTGCGGCGTAACCATGCCTGTTACAAAGCACAACTTCCTCGTTCAGAATATTTCGGAGCTTGCCGCAACGGTAAAGGAAGCGTTTACAATCGCCGTGTCGGGTCGTCCGGGACCCGTACTGGTGGATATTCCCAAGGATATAACGGCGGAGCTTTTCGATTATGTCCCCGCCGGACGGTATAAAGTCCGCGAAACTCCCATGTCCGCGCAGAGTAAGCTCTACCTTGCCGCCGACATGATTTCCAAAAGCAAACGCCCGCTGATTTACGGCGGCGGCGGCATTGTCAGCGGCAATGCCTGCGAACAGCTCACGGCTTTTGCCGAGAGGGGCAATATCCCCGTTGCCGCAAGCCTTATGGGACTGACCGCTCTGCCGTCCGCTCACCCGCTGATGTTGGGCATGATTGGTATGCACGGTACGCCCGTGTCTAATTTTGCCGGAAAAAACTGCGACCTGCTGATTAGCGTTGCCGCGCGTTTTTCCGACCGTGTCGCGGGTGACCGCAAGCGTTTCGCGCCTAACGCGCGGCTGATACACATTGACATTGACCCGGCGGAATTTGACAAAAACGTGGTCTGCGACTTACACATACGCGGCGGCGCGTCAGAAGCACTTGATGAACTTACCAAGCTAATACCCGAAAACAAGGATACGGGATGGATAAATGAAATTGAGCTTTTCAGGCGTGAGAACCCCATGCCCGAGGCTGTCGGCGGCGAGAAAGTGAACCCCCGTGAGCTTCTGCGCCTGCTCAGAGCATTGACTGACGATGACGCGATACTCGTAACGGACGTGGGACAGCACCAGATGTGGGCGGCGCAGTATTTCCCATTCACACAACCGCGCACGTTTATAACGAGCGGCGGTTTGGGAGCGATGGGATTCGGAATGGGCGCGGCAATCGGCGCAAAGGCGGCGAACCCCGATAAGCAGGTAATCCTTCTGACGGGTGACGGCAGTTTCCACATGAATCTAACGGAGCTTGCGACCTCTGTCACGAGCAATCTCCCGATAACGGTAATTATCCTAAACAACGGCGTTCTGGGCATGGTGCGCCAGTGGCAGCACCTGTTCTTCGGTTCGCGGTATGTATCTACAACAACGGGCAGAAAAACCGACTTTGTTAAGCTCGCCGAGGCGTTCGGCGCGGCGGGTTTTGCCGCAAATACCGCACAGGAAGCGGCGGAAGCGTTAAAAATCGCGCTCTCCTCAAATCGGACAAGTGTTATCGACTGCTCCGCCGACCCCGATGAAATGGTGTTCCCCATGATACCGTCAGGCAAATCGGGAGACGATATAATATACGGCGCGGAGGTGGATTGAATTGACGAACTGGCTCATGTCACTGATTGTAAACAACCATTTCGGCGTACTGACGCGCGTCACGGGACTGTTCAGCCGCCGGGGTTACAATATCGCGTCATTATCGGTCGGAGAGACAAACCTCAGCGGAATGTCCCGCGTGACGATAGAGACGCAGGCGGGCGGCGCGGAAATACACCAGATAATCAAACAACTTGAAAAACTGGAAGACGTAAAATCTGTCGCGCTCCTGCCGCGCACGGAGACAATAGCCCGCGAACTGCTGATAATAAAGCTGATAGTTACGGCGGCGCGGCGTGACGCTCTCACCGACGCGCTGTCGGTCTATGACGTGAAAATCCCGTATGAGGAAGAGGGGCGGCTTATTTTGGAATTTACAGGCAACCCGGCGGAGTGCGAAGCTCTTTTGAAACTCATGGACGGCTACACGGTTCTGGAGCTGTGCCGCACGGGCATAACCGCCATGTCGGCGGTAAATTTGAAGTAAGGAGGGTTTGAATGAGAACCATCCGTATTTTCGACACCACCCTGCGCGATGGCGAGCAATCCCCCGGCTGCAGTATGAACTTGCAGGAAAAACTCGAGATGACATCCCGTCTCGAAGCCCTGCGCGTTGATGTAATCGAGGCGGGCTTTGCGGCATCGTCACCCGATGACTTCAAAGCGGTTAAGACTATTGCCGAAACTGTCAAAACCTGTTATGTGGCAAGCCTTACGCGCTCAATCGAAGCAGACATAGAGCATACTTGGGACGCGCTGAAAAACGCTCAAAGTCCGCTGATTCACGTCTTTCTCGCCACATCGCCCATCCATATGGAATATAAATTGAAAATGCCGCCCGAAAAAGTCTTGGAGCGGGCGGCGGAGTCCGTGCGTTTCGCGAAAAAATTCTGCCCTGAGGTGGAGTTCTCAGCCGAGGACGCGACCAGAAGCGATTGGGACTTTCTGGCAAAGATTTTCTCGTCTGTAATTGAGGCGGGCGCAACGGTCATAAACGTACCCGACACCGTTGGCTATACGACCCCGCAGGAGATGACGGAGCTTATCAATTACCTCAACGCGAATGTCAACGGTATAGAAAAAATTATTCTGTCCGTCCACTGCCACAACGACTTGGGTATGGCGGCTGCCAACACGCTCGCGGCGGTTAAGGCAGGCGCGTCACAGGCGGAGTGTACCGTTAACGGCATCGGTGAACGCGCCGGAAACGCCGCGTTGGAAGAAATCGCGCTCGCGCTCCGCACAAAACGCGATTATTTCGGCGCGGAAACCAATATTGACACGCGCAGGATTTACCGCGCCAGCCGCGTGCTGTCGCACATCATAGGCATGACCCCGTCCGCCAACAAGCCGATTGTGGGCGCGAATGCTTTCGCGCACGAAGCCGGCATACATCAGCACGGCGTGCTGGCAAACCGCAATACCTATGAAATTATGCGCCCGGAAGACATCGGTATCCCGTCCGGCAAGATGGTTTTGGGCAAGCATTCCGGCAAACACGCCTTTGAGGACAGGCTCGTATCTCTGGGCTTTGACCTAGGTAAAGATGAACTGAAAAAAGCGTTCGGGCAGTTCAAAACGCTTGCCGACCGAAAAAAAGACGTGAGCGATGATGATATTATCGCCCTCATCAGCGATAAATCACTGGAGATAGACAGCGGTTACCGCTGTGTGCGTTTTGTCGTCAACAGCGGCAGTACAATACCCGCGATGGCAGCAATCCGGCTCGAGAAAGACGGCGTTGAGACAGAGGATTCAAGTACGGGAGACGGCCCGATTAACGCCGTGTTTAACGCAATCGACCGCATTACGGACAAGCACTACACGTTACTTGACTACTCTATCCGCGCCGTAACCGAGGGCGAGGACGCTCTGGGCGAGGCAACGGTCAAACTGGGGCGCGGGAACGAAATCGTCACCGGGCGCGGACTGTCCACGGACATCATCGAAGCGAGCATAAAGGCGTATTTGAGCGGTATAAACAAACTGGCGTTGAAAAACGGTGATAAAAAATGAAAAACATTGAAATATTCGATACAACGCTCCGTGACGGAGCGCAGGGTGAGGGTATCCAATTCTCACAGCGCGACAGGTTGGACGTTGCCCGCGCGTTGGACAGCTTCGGTGTTAAGTATATCGAGGCGGGTTACCCCGGCGCGAACCCAAAAGACCTCGCGTTTTTCAAAAAACTTGCCCGTGAGGAGCTGAAATACGCTCTCGCCGCCGCGTTCGGAGCAACGCGCAGGCGCGGAATAACGGCTGATCAGGACGCGAACTGCCAAGCTATACTTAGGGCGAAGACCCCCTGTGTTGTCATTTTCGGCAAGGCATGGGATTTGCACGTCACTGAAGTTCTTCGCGCATCGCTTGACGAAAACCTTGAGATGGTGACCGATACGGTCAGGTTTTTCAAAGACACTAACAAAGAGGTCATCTTTGACGCGGAACATTTTTTTGACGGCTATAAGAACAATCCCGCCTACGCCCTGCGCGTACTGGAAGCCGCGCTGAACGGCGGCGCGGACTGCCTTGTTCTGTGCGATACAAACGGCGGCGGTTTTCCGGATGAAATTTTTAACGCCGTCAAAGCTGTCTGCGAAAAATTCCCCGCGCGTATCGGCATCCACTGCCACAATGACGGCGGTAACGCCGCCGCAAACTCAATAATGGCGGTCAAAGCGGGCGCAACTCATGTACAGGGGACGTTCACGGGCTTTGGAGAACGCTGCGGTAACGCCGCGCTGAGTACGATTATACCCAACTTGCAGTTAAAGCTCGGTTATAACTGCGTACCGCCGGAGAATATGGCGTTTCTTACGGAAACCGCCCGTACAATAAACGAAATAGCAAACCTTACTCCCAATATCGGCGCGCCGTTCACCGGGATCAGCGCGTTCGCGCATAAGGCGGGTATGCACATTGACGGCGTTTCAAAAAACACGGCGGCGTTCGAGCATATAGAACCCGAAGCGGTCGGAAACAAACGCCGTCTGCTGACAAGCGAAATCTCCGGGCGCGGCGCGGTTCTTCCTGTCTTACAGCGTTTCGCTCCGGAGCTGACAAAGGACTCCCCGCAAGCCTCCGACATGACAATGCTTCTAAAAAAACTGGAGCGCGAGGGCTATCAGTACGAATCCGCCGAGGCGAGCTTTGAGCTTGTGGTACGCAAGCAGCTTGGCGCGTACCGCTCGTTTTTCGACCTAAAGCAGTACAATATCCATATCGGGCAGGACGATGTCTGTTTCGCCACGGTCAAAATCAGCGTGGAGGGACAGAACGAAATATGTGCCGCCGAGGGCGAAGGTCCCGTTAACGCTTTGGACGGCGCGTTACGCCGCGCTCTGGAGGGCTTCTATCCGCAACTCAGTGAAATGCGCCTTATTGACTATAAGGTGCGCGTTCTGGAATCACGCGATGCTACCGCCGCGAAAGTGCGCGTACTGATACAATCCACAGACGGCAGGGATGTGTGGACGACTGTAGGCGTTTCGGCAAATATCATCCGCGCCTCATGGAAAGCATTGGTCGATTCGGTCGAATATAAATTGTTGAAAGACGACCTGTAGGGACGACCGTCCTCGGTCGTCCGCGTTCCCCGTAGGGCGCAACGCCCCCGGTGCGCCGAATATAAAGACGGACGCACAATGTGCGTCCCTGCATAATAACACAAACCCGATGGGAGGTGTGATACCATGTCAGACCCCGGAACAGGCTGGGAGCGCGGCAGAAGGGTCATTTTTAACGATATAGCCGCCGATTATGATAAAATACGTCCCGATTATCCTCCCGAACTATTTACCGACATCTTTAATTATTCCGGCACTAACGGCAGAAAAGCACTTGAAGTAGGCGCGGGTACAGGCAAGGCGACAGTCCCGTTCCTTAACGCCGGGTATAATGTGACGGCAGTGGAACTTGGCGCGAATATGGCGGAGTTTTTGGCGGAAAGATTTAAGGAGAGCAAATCCTTCAGCGTCATTACATCGGCGTTTGAGGATGCCGCGTTGGATGAAAACAGCTTTGACTTAATCTACGCCGCCTCATCTTTCCATTGGGTAGACGCTGAAATCGGATGCCCAAAGGCTTTCCTTCTTCTGAAAAACGGCGGTGCGATAACTCTGTTCCGCTACAACTGGGATCATCCCGATGGCGATGAACTCTATGAGGAAATACAGGAAATTTACAAACAATACTATCATAAGCCCTATATAAGACCGCTCAAGGTTACGGGTGATGAATATTGGTCGCCCGATGGGATTATAAGGGGCTTCCGGTTTGAGGATTTGAGAAATTACGGATTCACCGATATTTCAATGAAACTGTACGATAATAGAAAAATATATACCACAGACGAATATCTGGCATTTCTCGACACACTCTCCGACCACAGGAGCTTACCCGAAAGCGACAGAGCCGCCTTGTACGCGGGTGTTAGGGAAGCCATCGACAAACACGGCGGTTTCTATAAAGTTGATTATGTTTATCAGTTGTACATGGGCAGAAAATTTTTGAATAATATTTAGTATATTTTTGTTGAATATAGGGGTTGAATTTTTAAGCGATATGCTATATTATAGACAAGCAGGGGAATGACCCCAAAATTTAAGGAGGAATATGATAGATGAAACGCATTTTTGCAATCGCGCTCTCTCTTTTAATGCTCACCGCGCTTCTGGCGGCCTGCCAGACGAACGACAGCGGCAGCTCAAGCAGCAATTCAGGCAGCAGCTCGAACAGCGGCAGTAGTTCTAACAGCAACGATAGCAGCGGCGACAGCGGCAGCAGCGATGCCGCCCCCGTTGCCAATCTCAAGGTCGGCATGGTTACCGACTCCGGGACAATCGATGACAAGTCATTTAACCAAGGCACATGGGAAGGTATTTTAAGAGCCAAAGCTGACTTTGGTATCGACACCAACTACCTCAAACCCAGCGGTGAGGCAAAATCAGACTACATCCAAGAGATTACCAACCTGTACGACGCGGGCTACAAGGTAATTGTAACCCCCGGCTTTAAGTTCAACTCGACCATTTACGAAGTACAGGATACCTATCCCGATGCGAAGTTCATACTGCTCGATGGCGAGCCGCACACCGATGACTACTCAGATTTCAAAACAAACAGTAATGTCATATGCTTCCTGTTCGCGGAAGATCAAGCCGGTTTCCTAGCCGGTGTCGCCGCCGCGTTGGAAATCCAGAGCGGTGACGTAGGCTTTATCGGCGGCATGGCCGTTCCGGCCGTTCAGCGTTTTAACTGGGGCTTCCAGCAGGGTATCGCGTATGCCAACGAACACTACGGCACATCATGCACGATGAAGGCTGAGAACTTTGTGTATCAGGGTACTTTCACCGACATAGCGGCGGGTCAGCAGCTTGCCGCCACCATGTATGACCGCGGCGTTAGAGTTATTTTCGCGGCGGCGGGTTCTGTCGGTCTCGGCGTTATCAACGAGGGCATTGAACGCCGCGCGGCGGGTCAAGATGTCTGGGTTATCGGCGTTGACGTTGACCAGTATTTCGATGGTATCTATGACGGCGAAAACAGCTGCATACTCACTTCCGCCATGAAGGGTGTCGGCGTATCGGCATATGACACCATCAAGGACATCCTCAATGATAATTTCACAGGCGGCAGAACGGTTCTTTACGAAGCGAAGAATGACGGTATCGGTATTCCCGAGAATAACCCGAACCTCAGCAAAGACACTCAAGACAAAGTCGCTGAATCGTTCAAAGCCATAAAAGACGGCAGCCTTACAGTTCAAAACGAACAAGGCGATTTATTACCGTAATAATTCATAATTCAGAAAACCGCGCCCAACCGGGCGCGGTTTTAATATGTTCCTAATACCCGACAGCCCCCAAGCTGTCATCGTTTATAACCCAGCTTCGTGTATGTATCTCCTTATACTTGCTCGCGGTTTGGCGGATGATAACCATCTTGATACCCGCGTTTATTATGTAACGCTTGCACATCTGGCAACTGTCAACATCGCTCTGAAGTTCATTGGTCTTCGCATCTACACAGGTCATATAAAGGGTCGAACCTATCATCTCTTCTCTCGAGGCGGTAATTATCGCGTTAGCCTCCGAGTGTACCGCGCGGCAAAGCTCATAACGCTCTCCGCGCGGAATATTAAGCTCATCGCGTATACAGGCATCATCGCGGTCACAGCAGTTAACGCGCCCGCGCGGCGCACCGTTATAGCCGGTTGAGATAATAACGTCATGATTTACGATAATCGCGCCGTATTTCTTACGCAGGCAAGTGCTTCGTTCCGCAACGGTTTGCGCGATGTCCAGATAGTAGTTGTGTTTGCTGATTCGTTTTGTTCCCTCAGGCATATGATTGTCCTCCCACTCCTCATGTAATTTGACGCATTTTCTCGTATTATATCACAGAGCGGACAATCCTGTAAACACCTGTTTTTATGAGTGCTCCTATTTCCGGCGAGAAAAATTTACTAAATTATATAAATTTTTCCTGTTTACATAATTCTGACGTTGTGCTATAATTTCCTATAATAGGTCGAATTAGGGGGTTTTTTGGTGAAAACTAAGAAATATAGAATTATCGCGCTTGCGTTGGTATTGTGCTTGATTGCAAGTCAAATCCCGGTTTTGGCGAACAGTATTGTTCCGGGTATCGGGGAAGTTGCAACGAATAGTATTACGGTATTGTCCGATTCCGCGACACTGACACAGAACACTGTCAGTCACGTGACTGCCGGGCAGCAGAGCGAACGTTACATAGAGTGGCGGCAGGGCGGACAGATAAAGCCTATTGTAGCGGTGGGCGATACTGTTTATGGCGGGGCTTTAACCCTTGACGAGGCAACTGAAAAAATGAACGCGCTCGGCTATGACGTTGCGGCGGGCATGAACGGCGATTATTTTACGCTTGCTACAGGTATACCGCTGGGGCTGACCGTTGTGAACGGTGAGATAATCGTATCTGACGGCGGCTTCCCCGCCGTGGGATTCTACGGCGATGGGCAGGCGTTTATTTCACGCCCCAATTTGAAGACATCAATGACATTTGGCAACAAGTCGTATAACGTTGAGTATATCAACAAAATGCGCGGGTCATCGGGATTATATCTTTATACGGACAAATTCGGAATGGACACGAAGACAACCACACACGGGGTAAATGTCATTCTTCAGACGAATGACAAGCTGTCTGTCGGCGGTACAATTTACGCCAATGTTCTGCAAATCACCGCCGGAACAGAACCGGCAAAGCTGGGCGAGGGCATGATTTGCCTGTCCGCCGAGAGCGCGGAGGCATCGGCGCGGCTTAGTGATTTGAGGGAAGGCGTAACTGTCGCAATCAGCACGTTTGTAAACGATGTGCGGTATATGAATTGCGAGAACATAATCGGCGGGTATCGAATGTTATTGGAAAACAGCATGGTTGTTTGCGCGGAGCAGACGCTCACGCGCGCGCCGCGAACGGCTGTCGGTATCAGGGCTGACGGCACGGTTGTCTATTACGGCGTTGACGGGCGGCAGGGTTCATACAGCGCGGGGCTTGGGCTGGTTGAGCTTGCGGAACGTATGTTATCGCTCGGGTGTGTTGTTGCGGTGGAGCTGGACGGCGGCGGTTCGACCGACATGACCGCGAGATTCCCCGGGGATTATGAGCTGACGCGGTTGGGCAGACCTTCAGACGGCAGACCGCGTAAAGTGGCAAACCACATATTGTTTGTAAATAACGCGCCGAAAACAGGTATCGTTAACCAAATTTATGTTCAAACAGGGAGAGTTGCGGCTCTTACAGGTGCGGAAATCCCTTTTTCGGATATCAGGACGACCGCTATAGACACGAATTATCATCCTATGGAAGCTCCGTCACAGCTGAGTTTCTCAAGCTCCAACGAGCAAGTGGCGAGAGTATCGAACAACAGACTGGCGGCGGTTGCTCCCGGCAAAACAACAGTAAGCGTTATGGCTTCGCATGGCGCGCGCGGCTCGTTTGAGTTTGAAGTCGCGGATAAGCCGGACGGCATTGCTGTTTATGACGCGATGACGAACACGCGCCTTACGGAAATTTCGCTCGCGCCGTATGAACAGCTAAGATTGAAAGCGGTGGGTTTGATAAACGGGGTCGAAGCTCCCGGCGGAATATTCTACTGGATGACCGCCGATAACGCGGCTACGGTTGATAATAACGGGGTTCTTACAGCGGGGGGCGTTAACGGCTCGTCAACGCGGCTTGTTGTCGGTATGGGCGAAACTCTCGCGACAATAAACGTAACTGTCGGAAAAGCACCGGAGATGATTGAAGACTTTGAGGGGTTGACAGCGGCGTTCAAATCTAACATGGTCGGAACGGGTTACACGCGCAACGCCGACAAACAGCACGTCAAGTACGGCTATTACTCAGGGGAGTTCTTGTACGATTTCACGGCCGCGCCGGAGGGCACAATGTGGCTGATGTATGACGCGGATATACAGACGGACGGCAAACCGGGCTATTTGTCGATGTGGGTTAAAGGCGATGGCTCGGGCAACTCGCTCAATGTCGTTATGCTTGATGAACACGGGCAGCAGACGGAAATGACGGTCGCCGCGCTGAACTTTACGGATTACAGACATTTCAGCGTACCTATGGTCGGCGTTAATAAGATAATCGGGCTTAAACTGATAAGGTCGCCGGGAGGAGCGGCATCGGGAACATTCTATATCGATCAGATGTTATCAGTACCGACCGACTTGGGGAGTACCGCCGCTCCTGCAATCAATCTTGCGCTTGAAGCGGACGGCACGAACTTAAACGTGATTGGTTCGGCGTATGATTTCGGCGGCGCGGTTTTGAGAAAAGACGACATATCTATCAGCTTAAACGGCGCGGCTCTCTCGTTCAATTATAACGAGAGTACGGGAGCGGTCACGGCTTCCGCGCCGCTTCCGATGGAGGGCGTACATATCGTTACTCTGAAAGCGGCGAACAGATACGGCAACTATGATATGATTACAAAGGAATTTGAACAGCCGACTGTTTACAGCAGCAACTCTTATAACGATATTTCAGACCACTGGGCGGGCAAGTATATTGAACTGCTCTACCGCAATGATGTTTTACCCGGCGGCGGAAGTTTCAGACCGGCGGATATAGTAACCAGAGCGGAAGTCGCGGTTATGATGTCAGGCGCGTTGGGGCTTAATGAAGAGCTGTGGAGCAATGTTACGTTGCCCTATGAAGATATAAACGAAATACCGACATGGGCGATGAGCGCGGTTAAAGCCCTGTACGGCGAGGGTTACATGAGGGGTGTCGGACTTTCAGACGGCAGGAGGGCTTTCCAGCCAAGCAGCGGATTTACAAGAGCGGAGATGTTCGGTATTATTGGCAATGCCATTCCCAAGGGAATATTCAAGAACTCCGATGCGTTAAGATTTGAGGATTACGCTTCTGTGCCGTCATACGCTTCCGGTTATGTGGATATGCTGATAGGTATCGGTGTGGTAACAGGCATGGACGGAAGGCTCAACCCGCAGGATACGGTAACGCGGGCTCAGTTCGCCACAATACTGGCGAGAATACGGTGATAATATAGCGAAAACCCCCGTTTGGTTTTATCCAAACGGGGGTTTATTTTTTGCTATCAACCGTAGTTTATTGCTACTATCGCGCTTTCGTGCTTGCCGGGGGATGTGCGGGTGACATACGCTACAGTGCCGGATATTGCGCCTTCCTGTCTAAGTGTTATTGTCGCCGTGCCGCCGCTGCCGCTTGTCGCGCTTCCGAGGAGAAGCGTTCCCGCAGAGTCGCTGTAAACGCGGATTTCATCGCCGCTGTTCAGTTCGGAGAACTCAAGAATGACTACAGATGTCTTTGTCGCTGTAAACGCACCCGGTATGGCCGATACTTCCTGTGCGGCGTAGCTGTATTCACCCCTTGCGCTTTCGTATCTGTCCGGCTGTGTGACGGTGATGTATAATCTGCCTCCGCCCTGATTGAGCTGATTGGTTCTGAGTGTTGCCTCACCTGTGCCGTTAGCGGATGCCTGAGCGATTGGAGTACTATCGCTTAACGCGGAGTATACTTTTACTGTATCGCCCGAAGACAGCCCATTGACAGTTATAACTGAATCTATTCTCGCGTTATTTGCGATTTCGACCGTCATGCCTTGCGGAATTGCCGATTGCGCTCCGTAACTCACATTTGTTCTTGCGCTTTCGTCAAGCCCTAAGGATTTGCGTGTTACCCAAACATCGCCGGCAGTGGTACTCAGCCCGGTGATATTAAATGTTACATTTGACGAGCTTTCCGCAACCGTGCCTTTGCCAAGTGTTGTACTGCCTGTTGCCGCGGCGTAGACCGTAATGATATCGCCCGATAACAACCCGCTGACCTCGACTGCCGCGCCCGAGACATTGTTGCTGATTTTTATTTGAGACGGTACAATCGGATTTGATATACCAACGGGGTTGTACGTGAACGCTTTTCTTGTGCCTTCGATAAGGCCTTTTTTGGTTAATGAGATATAGACTGTCAGCTCGCTCTGGCTTCCGGTTCTTTTAAGCTGGCGCGTTTTCATTTCGACCGAGAACCCGTTCGCGCATATAGCCTGAACAATGGGAGAGCCTGCCGTTAAGTTCTCGTAGACTTTTAACGTATCGCCTTCCGATAGACCGGTAACGGTTATTACACTGTCGGTATCCGCGTTGTTTTCAATCGCTACTTGGCTGTCTTTCAGTTCATAATTCAATTCATCGGTTGTCTTTCTCGCGGCATATGTCACTTCTATCGGAGTGCTTTCCGCAAGGGTCGCCGTTTTTTGCGTAACCCATACCGAGCCGCCGCCAATGCTGAGAGAGTTTGTGCTAATCGTTACGGATGTTGCTCCCGATGCTACCTTTGCCGTTCCGAGGATTCGACCGTTCGTTCCTTTGTCATAGACGGTAATAGTTGTGCATTCGTCAAGTTCTCTTACATCAACCGTTCCGGGTATGCCCGCGTTGTTGGTAACGGTAATTTGCGATACTCTAAGGGCGTTTGACGGCTGTTCTTTTGGAACTGTAACCGCAATAGGATTGCTCTCGCGCATGGATTTGCGTGTATTTGTAACGAATAAAATCATCTCATCTGTGCCAAACTGGGCTTTCGCAAGGATTACCTCGGTTTTGTTTGCGCCGACCGTGCCTCTCATATAAACGGCGGAAGCGGGTTTTGAGCTATCGGCTTTGTCGGGGAGATATACTTTGATTATGTCGCCGGGTTCAAGACCGTTTATGTAGAGAGTATCGTTTGTTCCGGCGGGATTATTGGTAGGGGTTATTTGAGACAAGACGAGAGGCTCTGTTTTTTCCTGACCTTCATAACCGTGCTGATATCTGCCCCTCTCTTTATCGTCAAAATCGCTCGGCAGTTTGTTGTTGCGCTTGATTGAAATATAGAAATTGCCGTTGTCTTTTTCAAGGGTTGCGCTGATTTTTACAGAGTCCTTGTTCTTCGCGCACTTCTTGCTCCCCAACAGCTTCGTTCCCGTCTGTGTGGAATACAAGGAGACGGTATCGCCCGGTTCAAGGTTTGAAATTTCAATGGTGCCCTTTTTGCCGACCGGATTTATTACTTCTATGTATTGCCCGGCCTCGGCTGCCGTAAAGGGTTCGCTTCTCTGCTCTTCGGGTACGATAACTCTGACTTCGGGACTTTCGTGCATTTTAACGCTTGTAACGGTGATAAAGACAATCGTCTCGTTCGTTCCGAACTGTTTGTATGAAAGGGTTGCTTCGTTGTTATTCTTTCTGACCTTGCCCGATGTGAGCTTTTTGCCCCTCTCGTTATAGATTGTTACCGTATCGCGGGGCATAAGACCTTCGATGAGGATTGTGTCTTTTTTGCCAACATTGTTGTTTATATTTTCTGTTTTGACAACGGGGGGTTCGGACACAAGCTCGGGGTTATATGTGCCGGACGCGGTCTTTGGCGTTTGAGAACCTCTGTTCAAAACAGATACGCTGATGTTTCCGCCGTCTACAGACGACAGGGTGACATTCATATTCACCGCCGTTGAAGCACCGGCAGTCTTTCGACCAAGCAACACTTTGCCCTCGTATACGGATACAACGCTTCGAGGTTCAATGCCTATAACTTTTACGGAATCTCTCTTGCCGAGATTATTGGCAACAACGACTTCGTAGCTCTCATCATCGCTCATAAATCTCGCGATATGGCTTTCACCGGATGCCAAAGCCGCTGTGCCGATGGAAACGGCGGCGATAACCACTATCAATGCAGCAAGAATTTTCTTTATCATATCTCAAGCCCTCCGGATAATAATTTTCACATACAGTTTATCGTATGTAACCCGGAAAACTTGAGGTTGCAAAATCAAAAAATTATGGTTTCGTCAGCCCGTGCATAAAGCCGTCCATGGTCGCGGAATGCACATCGCCGCCTATGACCGTGTTTTTATATATAAAGATTGTGGCGCGGACGTTTTCGCTGACGTTTGGGTAATTCGTTATGCCGTAGGCATATCTCATAACACGTTTGCCTTTGTATTTTGACAGGTCGAAACCCTGTGCTTTTTGCATATTGTTATACTCTGTCAGCACCTCGTCAAATTCGACCGGGATTAGCACCTCTTCAAATTCAAGAGGCTTTTCATCGACCTGCCATTGATATCCGTTCAAAAAGCGCACGCGGTCTTCGTTGGTTTCAATTTTTTTGGCGGACGGCTTTCCGTTTGACGCGGAGGAAGACGATGAAGCCGCATCTGCCGAACCGCCGCCAAAACTTAACAGCAGGATAATAGCGCACAGCAGCACCCCTGTCGCGACGACTGCCGCCGCCAGCTTGCGTTTACTGAGTTTTGCGGTGAAGATAAACATATACAAACCACTCCTTAAATTGGGAAAAGCTCCCTGTTTGTACATGGTATGCGGACGGGCAAGAGAATAGAAGCAAGGGGGTGAACGATGTCTTTGCTGATTGTTTTTGCGCTGATGCAAATAATTACGTAATATGTGTATTGATATTACGTAATTTACGTGGTACAATAAATAGCACAAGGGAGGCGGGCAAGTGAAAAGAAAAGACATAATAAAAAAACTGGAAGCGGCGGGATACAAACTGGATAGAACCGGAAACCACGCAATATACGAAAAATATGGAAGCCGTCCCGTACAAGTCCCAAATCACCGTGAAATAAACGAAAACACTGCAAGACAAATTCTTAGGGATACCGGGTTGAAATAAATCCAACCCCTTTAGTCAATATATAACTATTAAAAAGTGAGGCTGATGTTTAATGAATAATTATGTTTATCCCGCAATTTTCCAACCCAATAACGATGGCAGCTATACAATCTCTTATCCCGACCTGCCCGGTTGTATCAGTGAAGGTAAAGACTTGCCCAACGCAATGTTTATGGCTCAAGACGCGCTAACGCAATGGATAGCATATCTAACCGATAAAAGGCAAGTTGTTCCCGGTGCGTCAAATATAAAAGATGTTAAATTCAACAACAATGAGTTTGTTAACTTGATATGTGCCGATGTAAGGGATAGTCGAGCTGTCAAACGTACCGTCAGTATACCTAAATGGATGGACGAGAAAGTTTCAGAAACGGGGCTGAGTTTATCCCGTGTTTTACAAGATGCGTTAACGCAAAGGCTGCAATAAAATTAAGCTGTTCAAAGCCGCCCCAACTCGTGGCGGTTTTATGATTTGTTTATTTTCAATTTTATATGGCAATAATAACGGCAAAATACATTAGAGGTGAATCTATGAAAGCCGTTATTCTGGCGGGAGGCGAAGGCACGCGCCTGCGCCCGCTGTCTGTTAACTATCCCAAGCCCATGGTTTCGCTGTTTGAAAAGCCCGTTCTGGAACATACTCTAAAACACCTTAAAAACAATGAAATTACCGACATCGTACTGACACTGCATACACTGCCGCACGTAATAACGGACTACTTCGGCGATGGAGGCGCGTTCGGCGCGTCACTCTCATATGTCACCGAGCATACGCCTCTAGGCACGGCCGGTGCGGTAAACGCCTGTGTTAAATCTCTCGGCGCGAATCCGTTTCTTGTGATTTCAGGTGACGGCGTGTGCGATTTTGACCTTCGTGAAGCTCTGCGCTTCCACACGTCAAACACGGCGGATGTTACTATTCTGTTAAGCCGTCAAAAGTCGCCGCAATCCTATGGGCTTGTTATGACCGATGAATCCGGGAAAGTTACGCGGTTTATCGAAAAGCCCTCACGAACTCAAGTCTTCACGGATACTGTAAATACCGGGATATATATACTGAATCCCGACATCTTTTCATCCGTACCGCCGGATATGCCTTTTGACTTCGCAAAAGATTTGTTCCCTGAATTGCTGCAGAGTAACAGGCGCATATTCGGCTATGTCCCGGAGGGTTATTGGTGTGACATCGGAGACACCGAAGCATATCTTCGGTGTGCTTTTGACGCGCTTGACGGCAAGATTCAACTGAGCTTGAACGCCTTGCCTGTCGGCAAAGGAATATGGTCGGATTCGGCAATACCGGGTGATATCGCGATTATTCCCCCTTGTTATATCGGCGCGGATGTGTCGTTTGGCAGCGGAGTTACTATTGGTCCTTATACGGTAATAAGTTCCGGCACATCTGTAGGGAGCGGCTCGATAATCGCGCGGAGCTGTATTGAATCGTCAGATATCGGCGAACGGGCGGAGATTGACGGCGCAATCGTGTGCAGAGGCGCGTCTATTGGTGCGGGTGCGCGTCTGCGAGAGGGATGTGTCATTGGTGACGGCGCGATTGTAGGTGCGAACGCGCTGATTATGAGCGATGCGCGTATATGGCCCAACAAGGAGATCGATGAAGGCGCGCGTATTTCGGGCAGTGTCTCGGCGGGGTATAACAGGCGCGGGGCGTTGTTCCGCGAATCGGGATGTATCACGGGGCAGCCCCATGTTGATTTAACGCCGGACTTTATACAACGGCTCGGTTCGGCGGCGGCGATGAATGTGCCTAAAGGTGAAATCGCGCTGTGTATGCGAGGCGATAATGCCGCGAGGCTTGCGGTGGCGGCGTTTGAGACAGGACTTACGGCAACCGGACGGAATGTTACGCGCCACGATGCCGCGTTTGAAGCGGCGGCGGCATACGCTGCGGGAGCTTACAGGTTTGCGCTGACGGTATTCGTTTCTCAAAATGCCGGGGAAGTAAAACTGAATTTCTTTAGTTCGGACGGTCTGCCCATAAACAGGTTGCTTGAACAGAAAATAGAGGCATCCGCGCTGAGGGGAGAAGTCACGCTGAGAGATGCTCGCTCTGTGGGGGGAACACGCACAATCAGCGGCGTTACGTCACAGTATGAGCTTGCGGCGGGCGAAATACCCCCGTGGTTTGACGACCGCAAACTGCTCCATATAGCGGCGCGGGGCGACAGTCCCGCCGAACGTTCACTCTACCACGCTCTGTTGGTCTCCCGCGCGTTACCGCGTGCCGACATATATCTGCCGGAGTTTATGGTCGATTCCGATGGCTATACCGTCCGCGCTGTAGATGAAATGGGGCGTAATGTACCGCACGAGAGACTGCTTGCCATTCTGTGCCTTTTTGAGGCATCGAGAGGAAATACAAGACTTGCCGTGCCGTATGCCGCGCCCGCGCTTCTTGACCACATCGGCGAGAGTTCAAGGTTGACAGTCCTGCGACCCGGGCGCGATGACGGGGCTCGTATGCTGCTGTCGATTCAGCCGTATATGCGCGACGGTATATTTATGGTTTGCCGTATTGTTCACGCGCTGATTACCTGTGGGCAGACACTGGCAGCTCTTAATGACGCGCTGCCTCCGTTTGGTATGACAAGCGTTGAGCTGCCGCTTGAGAATGACAGAGGTTCTGTCATGCGGGAGCTTGCAGGTGAATACGGCGGCGAGCTTGTCGAGGGCGTAAGGGCAAAAGTCGGAGGCGGGTATGTGCATATCGCGCCTATTCCGGGGCGGCGGGCTCTAAGGGTAACCGCTGAGGGGGCGAGTGAAGAATACGCGGCGGAACTCTGCTCTATTGTCGAAAAACGGGTCAAGTACGCGGACGGAAAATAATTCTTGCTTTTGCCGGGAATGTGTGTTATGGTAGTATTCGGATGTAAATGGTAAATACTTTTTCTCCCTCGTTGTTTGAGCGAGGGGGAATGTGTTAGCGCGTATTACATACAATATTTTTTAGGAGAGATAATCAATCAATGGCTGAGAAGCTGAAAATCATCCCCTTGGGCGGTTTAGGGGAAATCGGAAAGAACATTACCGTTTACGAACACGGCGATGACATTTTAATAGTTGACTGCGGGCTTTGTTTCCCCGATGGGGATATGCTGGGCGTTGACCTCGTGATACCGGACTTTACGTACCTCGAAAAGAATCGCAACCGCATTAGGGCTGTTGCCATAACGCACGGTCACGAAGACCATATCGGCGCGGTGTCGTTTCTCTTGCGCGAAATTGCCGCGCCCGTATACGCAACACCGCTGACTGCGGGGCTTATCAAGCTCAAACTTGAGGAGGCGGGGCTTCTGCAATCCTCCGATGTGCGAGAGATAAAGGTTGGACAGCATTTTTCGGCGGGGTGCTTTACGGTGGAGTTTATCAATGTAAACCACTCTATCGCAGATGCCGCAGCACTGGCGATAAAGACACCGCAGGGTATTGTCATACACACGGGAGACTTCAAAATCGACTCAACTCCCGTGGACGGCGGTATTATAGACTTACCGCGAATCGGGCAGTTAGGCAAAAAGGGCATTCTCGCGCTTCTGTCGGATTCCACCAATGTCGAACGTCCCGGTTACGCAATGAGCGAGCGTCATGTCGGAGAAGCATTCGAGCCGTTGTTCCGCAATTTCGACCATCGCATAATCGTAACGACTTTCGCTTCAAACGTACATCGGCTTCAGCAAGTTATCGACTGCGCGGCAAGGCATGACAGGCGCGTGGCAATTACCGGGCGGAGCATGGAAAACATCCTGCGCCTTTCGGCGGAGTTGGGATATATGAAAATTCCCGATGGCGTAATGATAGACGTGTCAATGATACGCACCGTACCCGCGAACAAACTGGTGATAATAACCACGGGAAGCCAAGGAGAGCCGATGTCGGCTCTGTACCGTATAGCCTTTTCCTCCCACAAGCTGATAGATATACTGCCGGGAGACAGGGTTATTGTGTCGGCATCGCCTGTGCCGGGGAATGAAAAAACAGTCTCAAAAATGATAAATGAGTTGGTACGCAGGGGCGCGGAGGTTGTCTATGAGAAACTGGCGGACGTTCATGTTTCCGGTCATGCCTGTCAAGAGGAACTCAAACTGATGATTGCGCTGTGCAAACCGAAATATTTTATACCCCTGCACGGCGAGTACCGCCATCTTAAAGCACACGCCGCTCTGGCGCGTTCCTGCGGCATTCCGCCTGAGAACATAATAATAACTGATGTGGGGCGTGTATTGGAACTGGGCGGACGCAGCTTTAAGCACACGGCAACCGTGCCATCGGGGCGCGTTCTGGTTGACGGGCTTGGAGTTGGAGACGTGGGCAGCGTTGTCCTGCGTGACCGCAAGCACTTGGCGAGTGATGGGCTGCTTGTGGTTGTTCTGACCGTTGACAGTGCTTCCGGTGAAATAATCGCCGGCCCTGATATTATTACGCGCGGCTTTATATATGTAAAAGAGTCAGAAGATTTTATTGAGCAGTTGCGGCAAGTTGTACTGCAAGCCATTGGCGGGGACAACAAAAACTCTGATTGGCAGGCGATGAAGTCGGCAATCAGAGCTTCTCTAAGCGATTATTTATATAAGAAAACGAAGCGCGGCCCGATGATATTACCCGTTATTACGGAAGTGTAACCCCTTAGCCTCGTTAATGTCGGCGGCAATTTGCTTCGCCAGTTCGTTAACACTGTTGAAATGTTTCTCAGAACGCAGAAACTTGAGAAATTCCAAGCGTATTTCCGTGTCATAAAGGTCGCCCGAGAAGCCGAAAATCGTTGTTTCGGCATTCGGGCGACCGTTTTGCGACACTGTTGGGCGCACGCCCACGTTTGTAACGGACTGCCACATTTTCCCTTTCGCAAAAATTTGTGTTAGATATACGCCGAATAACGGCTTGACTATATCATCCGGCAGTTCAATATTTACGGTCGGCGCGCCGATTGCAGAGCCTAATCCTTTTCCATGCGATACCAAGCCGGACAATATATGCGGATGTCCCAGATGACGCACGGCTTCTTCTGTTTTACCGTTTGCGATCAGTTCTCGTATCAGTGTTGAACTGACCTTTGCTCCATCCAGTGTTACGGGCGGTATAATATCGCACCCGATGTTCAGCCGCTTGCACTCTTTCGCCAGCAGTTCGGGTGTGCCAAGACCTCCGCGACCAAAGCGGCAGTCAAAACCTACAACAACATGAGCGGCGTTGGGTGCAATAATATCGCTTATAAAATCGAGCGGATTCATGTTCATCATCTTCTCGTCAAACCGTAGGGTTATAATGCGTTTAACATACTTTTTGAGCAGAAATTCCCTGTCCGCGAGAGTGTTAATAAGCGGTGACCGGTCGTTTTTAGTTAACCTTCCGGGTTGTATGTCAAATGTCAGGGCGCAGGACGTTAAGCCTAATCGCGCCGATAAATTCGCCGCGCGATTCAGCAAAGCGGCGTGTCCGATATGCACCCCGTCAAAGAAGCCAAGTACCAATACGTTCATATTACTATACCTTAAAGAAACTCTTAACAGTACACATTCTCATTTCTGATACAGCACCGAGCATTAAAAACTCACCGCTCTCCGAGTAGACGCGGTATCTGTTGTCCGGCAGTTCTGCTGAGAAGTCCGCTCCGTTTCGTATGCGTCTCTCTTGCTCCGATGTTGCCTTATAAGCCTCACACTCCGCGAACAGAGAATCAATCCGCAACGGGACGGCGTTCGCCGCCGCGTCAACAGTTACAGCCTGTGAGATGTCAAAAGGCCCGCTTTTAACGCGCCGCAATCCCGACATTGCCGCGCCGCAACCCAAATCCGCGCCTATATCGTGGCAAAGGGTTCTGATATATGTCCCGCCGGAACATTCAACTCTCAATTTTATCTCATCTCTTGTATTTCTGGGTGACACTTCAATTTTGTAAAATGTGACAGATCTTGGTTTGCGCTCGACTGCTATACCTTGTCTCGCCAGCTTGTACAGTTTCTGCCCGTTTACCTTTACCGCCGATACCATCGGCGGTATTTGCGTAGTCTGCCCCAAGTATTTTTCGGCGGCTTCGATAACGGTTTGGATATCGGGGATATTCTCATTTTCGGATATTATATTGCCTGTTGTGTCTTGTGTATCGGTAACAATTCCAAGCCGCATTTCCGCCAGATATGTTTTTCCTGTGGGCATTAGTTCAATAGCGCGGGTCGAACGGCCGAAAAAAATCGGCAAAACACCTGTTGCCATAGGGTCGAGAGTACCGCCGTGACCTGCCCGCCGCTCCCGGAAAACTCCGCGCAATTTAGCAACAACATCATGCGATGTCCAGCCGGGAGGCTTATCAATAATGAGAATACCGTCCATCAGCGCAGTTCCGGGTAAAGTCCGTAAATAGCGTTTAGCGTTTCGGCATACGCGGTCTCAATGTCTGTTTTCAGCAACGCCCCGGCAGCGCGGGGATGTCCGCCGCCGCCGAGCTTCTCACAAATATCCAAAGCTGAGTATCCGGAAGCGGAGCGCACGGATAACTTTGTAGAGCCGTCCTTCTCCTCACGCAGTGTAACGCCGATTTCAACTCCCGCAATCGTTCGCGCTAACGCTGAGATGCCATCTAAATCATCGTATGTAGCTTTTGTTTTCTCGATTTTTTCAATAGTAAGAAACATTACGGCCAATTTGCCAAAATTTTTAATATCTCTCATCAATTCCGCTTCGATAGCGAAACGAGACACCGTCTTCTTCTCGAAATATTCACTGTTAATAGCGGAGGCGTTTATGCCTGTGTCCAACAGTTCGGCGGTGGCTCTCAGCGTGTTTCCGGTGGTGTTTCCATAGCGGAAACATCCTGTATCCGTTGCAATCGCGATATAGAGAGGTTCGGCAATGTCTCGTGTCAGTTTAATGTTTAGATGTTTTAACAGCAACACCATTAATTCTCCCGTTGCGGAGCAATCCGAATCGAGTAAAAGATTTCGCGCAAAAGCTCCGCCGTTGCGGTGGTGGTCAATAGACAAGTCAATGTTTTGCTGTTCCCATTTATGAGGAAACAGTGATATATTCGCGGTGTCCACGGATACAACTGTAACAGGAGTAAAGCCGTCCGGGGGAGCAAGGTGACTGACAAGAGACTCAAGACGACCTGTAACATCGGGATTTACGGCTACATACGCGGTTTTGCCTAAAGCTCTCAGCGCAAGGCAAAACCCCGCCGCGCTCCCTATGGTATCCCCATCGGGTCGGCGGTGTGTAAGGATAATATAACTGTCATTTTGATGAAGAAAAGCGGCGGTATCTTTAATCGTCATGCCGCTCGCCCTCCGCTTCTTTTATTGTATTGAGTACATTTATAATGCGTGTGCCGTGTTCTATGGAGTCGTCAAGGATAAACTTCAGTTCCGGCGACAACCTGAGTTTCAGCTTCTGCCCAAGTTCATGCCGGAGGAATCCCGCCGCGCTGGACAGACCCTTGATGACTTCGCGCCCGTCTGCCGTATCGGACAATACGCTTATATAAATCTTGGCGGCACTCATGTCACGCGCGGTATCCACGCGGATAACGCTGACAAGCCCGTGAATACGCGGGTCTTTAAGGCGCGGGATAAGCGATCCTATCTCTCGCTTTATTTCATCGTTAATTTTAGCGATACGTGTTTCGTTAGCCATAATTACACCCCAGAATATTATTGCTCAACTTTTTCCATAATAAACGCTTCGATGACATCGCCCTCTTTGACATCGTTATATTTCTCGATACCAATGCCGCACTCATAACCGGAGGCTACCTCGCGCACATCGTCTTTGAAACGTTTTAGGCTCGCTATTTCACCTTCGTGGATTATGATACTGTCACGCAGAAGCCGCACATTTGCGTTACGCATAATCTTTCCGTTAAGCACATAGCAGCCCGCGATTGTACCCACGCCTGTTACCTTGAATACTTGCCTTACCTCAACACGCCCAAGCAAGTTCTCAATAAATTTCGGAGCGAGCATACCCTTCATAGCTGATTCGATTTCCTCGATGCAGTCGTAGATGACCCTGTACATACGCATATCCACACCCGCTTTTTCCGCGCTCTCGCGGATTGCGGGATCGGGGCGCACGTTGAATCCGACTATGATAGAGCCTGTGGTAGACGCTAACAACACATCAGACTCGTTTATCGCGCCGACCGCGCTGTGTATGACGCGCACGCGCACCTCGCTGTTAGCGATTTTTTCAAGCGATGCCTTGACAGCCTCCGCCGAACCTTGCACATCGGCCTTGATTATGATATTCAAGTCCTTGATTTCTCCCTGTTTTAGCTGTGCGTATAAATCATCGAGAGATACCTTTTGAGCCGCCGGCAACGCGCCTTCATCGCGCCCGGTCTGCTTGCGCTGCTCTACCAGTTCACGTGCCATACGTTCATCGGCAACGGCATGGAACTGATCGCCCGCGTCCGGCACTTCGTTAAGACCGATAATTTCAACGGGGACGCTCGGACCGGCTTCTTCGATGCGGTTACCTTTATCATCGGTCATTGCGCGGACGCGCCCGACTGTTTTACCCGCGATTATAATGTTACCCTGCTTTAGAGTGCCGTTTTGGACAAGAACCGTCGCAACGGGACCGCGCCCCTTATCGAGCTTCGCTTCAATGACCGCGCCGCGCGCCGCGCGTTCGGGATTGGCGCGAAGTTCCGCCATATCAGCGGTGAGAAGTACGTTTTCAAGAAGTTTATCCATGCTGTCGCCTGTTTTCGCGGAGACAGGCACGACTATGGTATCGCCGCCCCACTCCTCGGCGACAAGCTCGTATTCGGTCAGCTGCTGCATTATCTTGTCGGGATTTGCTTCCGGTTTGTCCATCTTATTAACCGCCACGACTATGGGAACATTTGCCGCCTTGGCGTGGTTGATTGCCTCTATGGTCTGCGGCATAATGCCGTCATCCGCGGCAACTACCAGAATGGCGATGTCCGTCACAGACGCGCCGCGGGCGCGCATTGACGTGAAAGCGGCGTGTCCGGGAGTATCTAAGAATGTGATGTGACGACCCCCGACATCAACGCGGTACGCGCCTATGTGCTGTGTAATGCCTCCCGCCTCGCCCGTCACAACGCTTGCTTCGCGGATATAGTCGAGCAGTGATGTTTTACCGTGGTCAACGTGTCCCATAACGACAACCACCGGGTCACGCGGCGTGAGGTCTTTCTCTTCGTCCAGAGTTATATCTATTAGGCGTTCTTCTATGGTTACAACGACCTCACGCTCGACCTTCGCGCCGAACTCCATGGCAATCAGAGCGGCGGTGTCGTAATCTATCATATCCGAAAGCGACGCCATTATGCCGTTTTTCATCAGCTTTTTAACGACCTCCGCGCCGGTCTTTTTAAGACGCGCCGCAAGCTCGTTTACCGCTATTTCATCAGGCACGGCAATTTTCAGCTGTACTTTTTTAAGAGCTTCCTGCTGCAAACGCCGCATTTTCTCCTGTTCTTCCTGCCTGCGTTTACTGCTGAACTGCGAGCCGCCCCTCTTATCGGCGGCGCGTTTGAACTTTTCCTTGCCTTGGCGCATATTCGCGGCCTTGTCGGGAACGAGTTTATCAATGCGGTCATCGTATCTTGCCAAATCGACTTGTCCGCCGCGAGTGTCGATTACGCGCACCTGCCGCTCGGCGCGGGGTTTGTGTCCGACAGGATTCGCGGCTTGTGTCGCGTGCTTCTTCTGCGGAGATTGAACCGCGGCAGGCTGGGGAACAGCTTTAGCGGCAGGTTCGGCGGCGGGTTCGGGAGAGGGAGCGGTTTTAAGCGGCGCGGGCGGCGGATCCGGTTCACGGTAGACAGCGGAGAAAACGCGCTCCATACTGTCGATTGGGTGACGCTGTGTCAAGTAGTCAAATATAATGTCCAACTCCGGTGAATCCAATACCTGCATATGATTTTTAGGTGTTCTTACAAATTTTGTCAGGACATCGGAAATGACCTTGGTTTGCACACCAAAGTCTTTTGCGACCTCATGAACCCTATATTTTTGCATTATCTTGCCCCTCCATCCCCAGAATGTCGTAGAAATCGCCGCTCGCCTGTGCCGATAAAGCGCGTTCCAGTCCCCGTATTTTTCCGGCTTTCTTTATGCACGCTTCATCTTTGCAGACATACGCGCCGCGTCCGCGAGCTTTGCCCGTAACATCGGGTGTCAGACCGCCTTCGCGTTTTACCACGCGCGTCAACTCCTGTTTCGGTTTCATCACGCGGCACGCAACGCACATCCGCATGGGAACTTTTTTCATCCGACATCAGCCTTTATATCAATTTTCATGCCCGTGAGCTTTGCCGCAAGGCGCACATTCTGCCCCTCCTTGCCGATTGCCAGCGATAACTGGTCAAACGGCACTACCGCGCGGCACGTCTTCGCTTCCTCGTCAAGTATCTCTACCGATACTACAGATGACGGCGCGAGAGCCGCCGAAACAAACTCAACCGGGTCATCGCTGTATTTGACTATATCTATCTTCTCGCCGTTTATTTCATCGACAACGGTGTTGACGCGCGAACCGCGCGGTCCGACACACGCGCCGATGGGGTCTACGTTCGGGTCTTCGGACCAGACGGCGATTTTCGTGCGGCTTCCCGCCTCGCGTGATATGCTGCGTACTTCAACAGTGCCATCGGCTATTTCGGGGACTTCAAGCTCAAACAGCCGCCTTACAAGCCCCGGATGTGTGCGTGAAATAACAATCTGCGGACCTTTTTGCATATTGCGTACTTGCGCGACATAAATGCGTATACGGTCGCCTTCTTTATAATACTCACCGGGTATTTGTTCGTTGACCCCCAACAGGGCTTCGGCTTTTTCCGCACCGCCGCCCGACAGTGACAGCAGAACGCCGCCGCGCGGATCGACACGCAATACCGTTCCGGAAATAATTTCATGTTCCTTGGATGTAAACTCTTGAAACACCATGCCGCGTTCAGCCTCGCGGATACCTTGAATAATGACCTGTTTTGCGGTCTGCGCGGCAATACGTCCGAAATCATTGGTTTTTATATCGGCGGCGATGGTATCTCCCAAATTCAGCTTCGGGTCTATTTCACGCGCTTCATCGAGAAGTACCTGCGTCACGGGGTTTTCAACTTCTTCAACGACTTCTCTTAACGCTTGCATCGTAATGGTTTTTTTCTTATCGTCCCAGTGTACGACAACGTTTTCTCCCGTTCCCGCGCCCGGGTTGTCGCGGCGGTAGGCGGCAATGAGAGCTTGTGTTATCTTCTCTTTCATATATGACTTGGGTATACCCTTTTCTTTTTCAATGGCATCCAACGCGCTGAAAAACTCGGCGTTCATGTCGTTAATCCCTCCCAATTAAAGGTTAAGTTTATTTTCGCTATTTCTTTTATATCTATGCGTTCGCCGTCTAATGTGACAACGCCGCCGTCATACGCTTCTAAAGTCCCGGATTTTTCCTTGCTGCCGTTTCGCGGCGTATAAAATGATAACGTTACTTGTTTTCCAAGAGACTTTTCAAAATGCTCGGGGCGTTTCAAGGCGCGTTCCAGTCCGGCGGACGACACCTCGAGGATATAATTTTCTTCACGCACAACGTCTTTTTCGTCCAGTAAAGGGTCAAGAGCGCGTGAAACCTGTTCGCAATGTTCTGTCGAAACGCCTTCGTCACGTTCGATATAAACCCTTAGATACCAACGTCCGCCTTCTTTGTGATACTCTACGTCCCACAGCCCGCAGCCCGCGGCTTCGGCGAGCGGACGCGCCAGTTCGCGCACGGTTTCAACAATTTTACTCAACACAACACTCCCTAAAATAAAGAGTGGGAAACCCCACTCTTTAGACAAACATACAATGCTGATATGCACATACTAACACAGGCTCAAGAGAAAATCAAGAGAAATTTTGAAAAAACACAAAATTATGTGCAAAAAAACACAAAATCGTGTGCATTGCGGCGAGCAATCGTTGTAATCCTGTGTTGTTGCAATTAGTGTTTTAACTCACACAGACGACAAAATTTCGCAAAATACTTGACATTTATTTGCGGCGGGTGGTATACTGCGTTATATACTACGCAATCAGCGCAAGCCCCAAGTACACCTTGTTCTTGTCGTCTTGTGTAACGCCCAAGTATCGTCTGGTTACGGCGAGAGAGCTGTGGTTGTATATTTCCATAATAATCGCCGGAGATACCCCGCTTTTCCAAGCGTGGTAGCCGAAAGTTTTGCGGAGTGAGTGACAGGATACGCGGTTTTCAAACGCCAATGCTTCTGCGGCATCGCGGATAAGCCGATAGGCTTGTATACGGCTGATAGCTCTTTGAGTTTTCGGATTCTCGATAAGAAATCGCCCTTGCTTGGCGGTTTGTGCGGCAAATAACGCCAGAGCGTTAACGGCATCTCTGTGTAGTGCGATAATCTTTGCTTTGCGGGTTTTCTTTTCCACGATGTTTACTAATCTTCGCACACGATTGTTCTCAAAATCGTAGACATCATCCCACCGCAAGCGCAATAGGTCACTGATTCTCAGGGCGGTGTGAACGCCTAGGACAATAAGGACATGATTGCGAATTTGCCCTTGCCTGAGATAATAGCTCGCAAGTTCGCGGACTTGGTGTTTGTTTCGAATCGGTTGAGTAGTGGACATTTGGTAGTTCCTCCTTAAATGTAAATCGCCCATGTAACATATTTGAAGATATGTTACATGGGTTCTGTTTTGTTGTAAACAAAAGACTTTCATATATTCTTTTTTTAGCACCCGGTTTTTTACCGTGTCTGTTACTCCTTCGATTTTTCCTATAGTATAAATGAATAGGGCGCGAGGTAACATATCTTCAATTCTGTTACATTATAATAAACTGTTTGCATAACGGGCGGACAATGGAAAATAAAATTGATAGCGGGTAAAAAGAAAATCAAAAATAAAACCAACAAAATATTTAGGAGGAATTTATATGGCATGGTTCAAAAATCTCAAGGTTAAGGCAAAAATGATTGTCGCTTTCATGGGGGTCATCGCGTTAATGGCAATTCTGGCGGTGTTTTCGATAATCCAGTTAAACTCCGTTTCAGATACTTATAAATACGCAATCAATCATCCGATGGAAGCAGAAAGTCAAATGCGTGTTTTCGACAGGGCATATGTCGATATGCGCCGTGTGACCACCGCGATGGATATGTTTTCCGTTGAGAATGACCCGGCAAGAATCGACTCGCTTCACCAAGACATGGTAAAATCGTACAACATTGGTTTGGCAGCGTTAGACGCATATGAGAATGCGGCACGCTCCGGCAATCTTTCAGAGAAGGC